>Ga0214545_1006504_pt1 | contig 20312 bp, 5 predicted proteins | sample CNSS4metaG_FD_160064 | JGI IMG/M metagenome (GOLD analysis project Ga0214545, IMG submission 160064) | Root nodule microbial communities from cowpea collected in UCLA plant growth center, Los Angeles, California, USA - CNSS4 | ecosystem: Host-associated > Plants > Roots > Nodule | place: USA...
GGCGGGTACAAACGAAGGGTCTCTTTGACAATGGCGTGGAGATAATTGAGGTTTTTGATGTCAGATTCTTGGACCCATCTTTCTTTTCCTACGTGGCTGTCCAACTCTTGTAGGGCAACCTTTAGAACCTTTGGATGGTTTACGAGCAGAGAGAGTGCCCATGTCAGTGTGATAGATGTGCTTCCCGAAGCAGTAAGGATAAGCATCTGCACCAAACCTTATAGTGAGATTTAAAGTCTTTTTACCATTCTAAAAACACTAACCTTAGTGATATAAAGGTTAATTAAGTTTCTCATCACTGTCCTAAATGATTTTTAATTAAGTCTGTAATAAATTCTTTTTTGCCTATTTTTATATGCGTTTGTAGTTTTGAATTTGCTGCTAATTTAATGGTGTCATTGTTATATTGATTATGTTATGTCATTTAATTATCTTGGTAATTTAACATATGTAAATGTTTTGACCAAGTCAAGTCGGTCTGGCAGTATCATTAGGAACAAAGTATCACTAGGAACAATGAACGTATTTTTTAGATATCGTTCGTTTTGGATTGTTGTTTCGTTATGGTTTTGTTTTTGAGAAGCGTTTCAGAGAGTAGAAAGAGAAATGGGTATTTAAATTGCGGTTAACCTCTACTCTTAAATAATGTTAAACTTATTAAGTTTCCAAAATATTGCCCGCTTTGAAGTATGAAGTTCCGTCACGATTTTATCTTTAAAAGACGGTTTGAAGAGTGAAGAAAATATTTAAACCTCACTTGAGTTCAACTCTTAAATAATGTCACATTTATTGAGTGCACCGAAATAATAAGGTTATATAATTATTATCAAATAATATTTTGTTTAATAAATAACTATAATAAAAGGAGTCTTATTTATATGAAAATTGTTAATTCATTTTTTTCTGAAAAAAAAGATAGTTGAGCTGTCAGTATTTTGGAGAACTCCGAAGACAACTAAAAATATTTACGTATTGTTGAGTAACAAGTTTGTGACATCGAGAATAAAACTGAAACACATATTTTTGTGAAATATAACTCGGGATTGTGTCTTAAAATTAATAGAAGGGGTGAAAGGAAGAAGTTAAAATTGGACTTTAGAAATTCCAGTTGTATGGTTGGAATTTAAACACAACAAACACTTCCAAAGCATCAAATGTAAAAGGGAGGAATCAGGGAATTATTTGGTTGTGGGGTACAATCACATGGGAGTTTGGTTGATCTATCATTTTCATTGAATGTTTATTAAAGCTAAAAATAGTTCAATTTTTCTACCTTAAGAATATTGATAGATATGGGCTTGGTTAGATAAGAATCCAAATTCTCTAGTTTTTTTTTCCTCCTATTTTCTAAAAGAACAATGATGTTGATATTTTTAAAAGAAATTTAATATATTTTAAAACATTAAAATTATTTTCCATCAATTTATTTTAAAGGTACAACAGAAAAACAGTATAAAAGAAAATTCTGGTAGAAAATTCAAATTCGTTAGATAATTATTGGAGTTAAATAGATTTTTATTCTCTTAATTTTAATTAAAAATTAAAATTAGTCTCTTTTTAAAATTTTAATTAGTCTCTGAATATTAGAAATGTGTAAATTTAATTTTTTTAATCAAATTTTTCTTAAATTTATTAGACGTATTTTATAATAATATTTGAAGTTTTATATTATTTGACGATTTTTTTTCAAATTCGTATGTAGTTATTTATAAATAAATCAAAATTTTGTTATAATAAGAAAAATCATTTAAAATGCTAAATTAATTTAACAAAATTAGATAAAAAAAAATTGAATTTACACACTTTCAAATACATGAACTAAATTTGTAAATTTATTCAAATTTTTAAAAAATTGATTCTAATTTTTAATGAAAGATAGAAAAAGATATTTAACCCTAATTATTGCACCGATTATTGAAGATGGAAAGTAAACGTACCAATGATGTCGCTTTGATAACTGTCTCCCGCTTATAACCACATATATCTTCTTGGTCTTCAAAAGATGATAACATCACATCCATGAAGTCCCTTTCACATCCACCATTCTTCTTCTCTCCTCTCATCTCCACGTGTTCTTGCAGCCACCTCTCAAGGATAATGTCTAGTTTCTCAGCTGTTCTTTTCATGAAACTTAAATGTCCCTGAAAATCAAACCAACTCAGTGATGGAATTGCATCAGCCACCACAAAAACACCAGACAGATATGTGACATCTTTAATGGCTTTCCTCAGTTTCCATGCATCATTGTCTTCTTGGTTAACAGTGTCCCCGCCAAATCTCTTCCCAGCAATCATCCTCACGATTATGTTGAAGGTCATGTGCTCCAACAGATTGCTTATAGCCACTTCATTTGAGCCCTTCACGTTCTTTGCAGAGGACACTGCCATTGATGAGTACAAGTCCTTCACAAGAGACAGTGTTTCACTGTCTCTCACGTGCTTCTGCTTCTCAAGCCTGTGGATTGACAAAATCTCAAGAACAGCCACTTTTCGGATCTCACGCCAGTAATCTCCGTAAGGGGTAAGGCCAAAGACTGCATTGTTGTAACCCATGAGTCTGCCAGCAGAAGTGTTTGGCCTTGAGGCAAAAACTCTGTCGTTTGTTGTGAGGCACTCCTTTGCAATTTCCCTGTTGTTCACCACTATGGTGGGGTGGCAACCCAGTTTGACACAGAAAACTGGACCATATTTCTCAGCCATGGCTGAGAAGGTCCTGAAATAGGGTATTCTACCATTGAGAAGGTGGAGGTGCCCTATGAAAGGTAAAGCACCACGAGGTTCGGGTAGCTTTCTACCCTTTCTTTGCTTAGGAGATCTAATGAATCGAAACACTTTGTATGCAATTAGCAAAGCTAGGATTCCTGCTAAAGTTGGAACATAGGAAGCAGGATCCATGGGGATTGAGTAGTCACAATATTTGCACATCTACCTTACCTATATATATAGGATATGAAATGATGGAAACATAAAGATCTAGGACAACATTAGTTAAATTTTTAAGAATCTAATAGAAATCCAAATGATGTGACATCAACCACTTAGAGATAACATATTCACGCTCAAGTACTATAAGAAAATCTTGTTGTAAAAGAATTAATTTGAAACTTTTTAGATCCAAATTTAAATAATTAAATGGGAATTATATTTTAGGAAAATAAATTAAATGCCTTTAAATTAATTTCAAATTGATACTTTTTAAATCATTTTAAAACTAATATAATTTAAAATTATTATACATTTTGTAAAAATAGTTTTGAAAAAAAAAATTGTTAGAAACACTGCATGTTATTTATGACCTATTATATCTATTGAACATCCGATGTGGTACAAGTAATATAAAATATATAAATATATTGAAGTAATAAGTTATATCAAAGAAATTGCATTATATTTAGAAATGGGAGGATTGATGCAAAGGAAATATTATGCATAATTCAGATCAGATTTTAGGTATGAATAAGGAGTAAAAATAAGAAATTTATATTCTCCTACTCCGATTGATATTTTGATCCTATAAAATGCATCAGAACACTAGTGTGAAGTGCAAGATTATAGCCAGGGACATTAACGGGGTGGATAGGGTACAAGTAGTAGTTCTCTCGTACTTTACTCGCTGGATAAATATCTGTCTCGTATTCATACCCATATTCATACGGGTATTCACATATTTTTTTTAATATTCACGAATATTCACGGGTACACGCAAGTATTTACAAAAAAAAAAAATTAATATTAAAGAACATATTTTAACCATCAATTCAGATAAAAATACAATGCATAACATTTATAATTTTAAACAAAGTGTAAATAACCCATTTAAATAGTGTTGAATGATAATTTACAAAGAAATGAAGATTTTTTTTTAAAATGAATTGATAAAATCAACCCATTCAAAATCAATGTTTTAATGTTTTAATCATGTTTTTATTTATTTATTTAAATTAGAGTATAGAGGGTACAAGTATCCACGAGTACTGATACTATAATATCCATACCCGTCCCGTTAACATTCGGGTATAAAAAAATACTCGTACCCGTTACTCGCGAGTATCCATTTACAATATCTATTTCCTATTCATTGCGAATTTTATCTGCAAATATCTGCGATAGGGATATTTTTGACATCCCTAATTATAATGGTCATAAAAAGAAAAAATTTACATATACACTATTGTATATGGTTTCAGTGTGGATACTTTGCCCTCAACTTGGCTACAATAACATGAACATCAAATGTAAGACAAAGCCATTGAATAAAAGACAAGGTGATCAAAAACTAACCCATGACTCAGGCCATTTAGCCTAAAAGTTTATTTTGTTTCTGCAGATGAAAACTATATGTGAGGAAAAAGGGATGAGGAGAGGGTCTTGGAAAAGCAAAGTTGTTGACTACTGTAAAAAACAAAATCAAAGAAAATGTCTTCAATGAATATTGCAACAAACTCTAGCTACAACTACCAATAGGCTGCTACAGTGCACAATCAGAGAACTCTTAATGGGATCACATTCTCTAAAGTTGCCACACTCATCGTTGAAGTTGGGCCAATTTTAGTACGTTAATATGCACATCTGAAATGTTAATAGCCACACCTTGAAGGTTAATGACGCACATTAATGATTTAATTCAATATTTTGTATTTTCATCTTTATTTTCATGTATGTGTCAAGAATAGACTAGATGAGTATACGTTAAGGATATTTTGATATCAAATATAAAAGTTCTAATCATGCTTACCGAATATTTATTATATATAGATATATATACTTTGGTGATAAAAAAAATATAAATGTTACATCATCACCGACATAAGTCAATGTAAAAAGCTCGTTGTTAAGGAAGAGAACATGCCTAATTCTTAACTTCCACGCATTCCCTGTCATTGTATACTTCTACCGCAACCAACTTGTTGACATCTCCGTGGTTTTCTTCTGAACATCGGAGAATCAAAAGTAAATGACTTAAAAACAAAATCAAAGAACATGTTCCTAGTGGTTTATTTGTAGAAACTCTAACTCCAGATATATAAGTCCAGACTTAAAAACATAAATTAATTTATTAAAACACTTAATCTTTTCAAGCTTTCAATTTTCATGATTTTGATTTATTGAAGTCACTTTAAATAGTTATTTAAGTTATTTTAAAATATTCAAAGGTGGTGACTTTGTGTAAGGATTAAAATGTTTTTTAATCTATTAAACTATCAAATTTTTAATCAACCTAAACTTATATTCAAATTTGTACGAAAGCATTCCAAATCTTTTATGAAAGTACGCAAACAATTTTGATCAAAATTGAGAGCCGTAGTTAGCTTGAAAAACATTTCTTGTAAAGTCTTATATTTAGATAAACATATGAAGGATCAAAATTATTCATATTTTTTTTACAATTATGAGCTTAAATTTTGTGATATCTTGTTTTTTTTTTATTCTTTTATATAGTTGGCTTTTGATTAAAGTATTATAGGTGTTCTTGTGATAGGATTTTAAATGATGTTGTATTGAGTTCTTTTAGAATTTAAGATCTTAGGTTTTTGGAGTATTTTTCTTGTCGAGTTTAAAATTTGTTGAGATTTTAAGTGAGTCAAAGTCTCACGATGAATAGAAATGAGAAAATTGAGCATTATATGAGAATGAAGACCATAAATTTATTACCTTAAGGTTTTAGGTTTGAAGGAGTATCAATCCCTTATGTGGATTGGACTCAGATCTCATTATTGTTGTATTTCCCTAGTAAACTCAATCTATAAAGACCCATCAGTGGTATCATAGCAGAAGGTTAGTCTTGGTGACTATCTCATACGAGTATAGTATGATCCCTATATCGAAAGTCTTTCTGATGCCGAATTTAGGTAAGTGTATCCTGTTAAGATGAACAAAATGGATAATCGTGGTTGGAGGGAGAGTGAAAATCCATAAGTCCATTTCCTTAAGGTTTTGGGTTGAAAATTGTGTCAATCCCTTATGTGGGATTGAGTTCACGTCTCATTGTTATTCTCATTATTGTTGTAACCCCCCAATAAACTCTCTCTCTACAAACCCATCAAAATCTTAGTCATCAACTTCTTGTCTTTTCAATGTTTGTATGTTTTATAAAATTTTGAAAATGTAATATATTGACTTGGTTAAGATTAGAGTTGTCAATTTGGCCCAGCCACAAGGCTTGGCCTTAGCCCACGTGAGCTGGGGCAAAAAACTCCACAAGACGAAAAAGCCACCCATTGAAAAAGCCCACATGTCCAAAAAGCCCCACAAAAGCCCTATGGGCCAAAACCAACCCATGGACTTTATTCTTAAACATTAAAAATATATTATTTTTTCAAAACATTAGAAAACCCAACAAGGGCCCGTTGGCTGTTAGTCCAAGATGTCCCGTCAGCCCGTCTTGATTGTCGGCGTAGGCCAATGGTGATGGTTGGCACCGCACATGCTTGTATCAGTCATTTGTCTAAGTAGGCCCATGTTAGTCGTCGACCCGGGCCCACCTGTATCGATCGTCGGCGCATGTCAGCCATCATCCCGACTCAGCCTGTGTCGGCTGTTGGCCTAGGCCAACCCTTATCCTACCGAGCTAACCTAGGTCGGCTCGTCTCGGTCATCAGGTTGGGTAGGCTCGTTTTGGCCGTCAAACCGAGCAATTTCGTCTTGGTTGTCAGACCGAGCCAACCCGTGTCGACTGTCAACATGACCCAGACTCTGTTGGCCATCGAATTTGCCTAGCTTGTATCGTTGTCATCAATGGTCGGCTTGTGTCAGACGTCAGGCCTAGTCCAACGCGTGTCAAACGTTGGATTGTGATGTTAGGCTGGCTCGTGTCGGTGATTTACTCAGGTCGGCTCGTGTCGAACGTCGTCGGCCTGTGGTTGTTGTCTACCCGCTATGACAATGTCGACCGTTAACCTAGGCCGACCCATGTCAGGCATGTGACCCATACCCGTGTCAGTCGTCATCCTAGGTCGACCTGTATTGGTCGTTGGCCTGGGCCAGCCCGAACCAGCTCATCTCAACCATCGAATCAAGTTGGCCCGAGTTGGCTTGACTCGGTTGTCAGGTCGAGTAGGCCTGTCTCGACCGTCGTCAAATCGGGAAAGCCCATCTCAGTCATCGGAGCGGGCAAGCTCGTCTTGGTTGTCAGACCAGGCTACCCTGTGTTAGTTGTGGGCCTGATATGGATTGTGGCAGCCAATGAATTTGCCGACCCGTGTCAACCGTCATCTAGGGTTAGCCTGTGTCGGACGTCAGACCCAAGTCAACGTGTCTTAGATGTTGGCCTGTGTCACTAAGCTGGCCCGTGTCAGAAATCACCTTAGGTCGGCCCGTGTCGGTCCGACCCATGTCGGCCATGTAACTCAGGCCAACACATCTTATATGTCAGCCTAGACCAACCTGTATTAACCGTCGATCCGGACCATTCGAACCTAGATTAAACTGTCTTGATAATCAACCAAAACCAGTACGTCTCAATCGTCAGCCTTGCCCGTGTTGACTGAACATGGCTCAACAATTAAAAATGATCTTTGCAAAAAGAGTAAATTAGTTTAAATATATCCGTTATTCTCTTCTTTATTGTTTGTTACTTATGATATTATTATCATTCTAACTTTGATACTTTTCAAAAAAAAAACATTAAAATTAGCATATCTAATTTACAAGAAGCTAGACTTTTTCTTAAAATAAAATCTTATTTGAAGAAATTTTTTAACCTATTTAAAAAATATTTCGTAGTTCATCTACTCTTGAATGAGCCTTTAATTATAATATTCACTAATTATTGTGGCAGTTAGTTCTGTCTTAAAATTCTTACAATTCATACTTAAAGATTTCTAACTTTTTCTTTTTGCTTTCCTTTATGATAAATAAATAAAACATTCATTGTTCATCTGCATTAAAGAAAAATGGTCAGACTTTCCTTCTTAACATAATAAAATATGATTTTGAAAATCTCAATTGTTTAGTTTTTATTCCTGTGTATTTGATTAATTCTTTTGCATTAGATTTTTTAATATTATAACTTTTCCTAATTATTGTACTTTCACATCTTAATAAAATACTATATATTTAAGTAAAAATAATAAATATAAAGTAAACTTAAAGTTGTAAAAAAGTAACACCTAAAATGATTGAACTGTAAGATATGATGTTGTCCAGAAACATTACAAATTAATAACTAGAATTTGGAAGAAATTGTTTCAAATATAAACCACACACTCCACAATCTAACCCTATATTGGAAGAATTCTTTTCCAACAACCAAATATTTGGCTTTAGGTCATAAACCCAGAGAACACATATTTGACCAAAATCCTTGAAATCGAAAACGGTTTCACTTTCTTCGTTTACTTTTTCGGAAAAATTTATAGAACAAACCTTATTGTCTTAATCAAAACTGTTACTAAAAAAATTGAGAAACGATATTTATTTTTGACTAATTAAATAGGTTCTAGAAGTATAGGCTAACTATTTTATTAGTTAAATCATATTAATTAAATAACAAATTTAAAAATATAAATTTAACTAAAAATAAAACTATTTAACTTTTATATGTTTTTTTTTCAATTAAAATATAATTAATAACATGGTAAATAAATCATTAAAGTTTTCTCTTCTTAATCTTTTTATCCTTTTTCCTTTTTGTAAGAACAGAGTAGGATTAATTAAATTGTATCTTGTTATACCTAACTTCTTGATCTCCAAACTACTTGGCCTAATTTTCAAATATGTGAGGAGAACACGTGTAAATATGTCACTCATTCATTATGGTGGCAAAATATCTCTCTATTGACTCTTCAAAAATAATCAGACAGACTAACCGTTATAGTTTTGTTTTGTCCTGCAAGAGCATGCGCTCATAAACGGGCTATTAGTTTTTTTTTTAATTATTTTATTATATTCTACTATAAATACATACACGATATATATGATATATATTATATCGAAGAAAAATAAAAAACAATTGTTGATGAATAAGAAAAAAAATGAAGAACATAGATAACTATATAAAAATAACTTTTAATTTTTTAAAAATTAATAAATAATTATATTGTAAAAAATAAAATTAGAATTATAAAAGGTGAAAAAAAAAGAGAATTATATATATAAGTTAAAAAGTACATAATTAGATAAATATTTTATAAATTTCAATTTAAATATTGATAATTTTAATTGAATACATTAAAATAATATTAACATTTATTATGCTATATTTTTTATTATAATAATAATAAAAATTTAATCTGTAAGTGTTAATTATTTAAATTATAATATTATATATATATATATATATATATATATTTTGTTCAATTAATAAAATAAAGGTAAAATTAATTTTTCAAAATAATCTCTCTTTTTTTAATTTAAAAATAGTGAATGTTCTATTAATTCATCTTAATAGTGCGGATCTTGACAAAAAATTTTAGAGGGACTAAACTAATATACTCAAAATTTATATATCTAATCATCGTAAAAACTAAATAATAAAAGTATATAATTGAGCCCAAATTATTTTCAATTATACACTCCTTCTCATGAGTCCAAAAACACAATGTATTTTTGTCCTTACTCATTGTTTTACTACCCTTTGTTCCTTCGGTTTTTGACAGAGAAAATAGTGATATGATTTTAACAATTAGAAGTAATATTTCTTCTAATGATTACAATTAATATTATTGATGATGATTGATATTATGCTCAAATTTGTTGTGATTTGATTACCGTAATGTGTTGTTGTCATGATCAATTCCTTTCTTATATTGTTCAATTCATTATAATTAAGGCTATGATTACATTGGTATTGTAATGTGTGGATATAAATACAATTTGTCATATGAGAGATGGGATCGGAAAAAAAAAAAGAAAATATTCTCTATATTTCCACTTTCTTTCTCATTACCACTCAAACAGACAACCTTCCTTTCTACTTCTCTTGAGAAAAAAATTAAAAATCTTAGAAATGGAGGCAAGAAAAAAAAATGAGAAGGTGAGATTGATATAGAAGAAGAAATATTGAAAAGATTTGAAGGTATGTCATTGTCAGCTTTTTTTTCTTTTGATTTATTTTTTCTAATTTTCATTATAATTTTTTTAACCATAAAAAAATAATTTTCCCCATTTCTTTCGTGTAGGTCTGGCTGCTCACGTCACGTGACACCTATTTTAAAATTTATTTTTTCTAAAAAGATATATAAAGATCTGAAGATAAAAAATGGTTTTCTTTGTCCGGCTACTGACCTTGTAGTGACTAGGGATGTCAACGGGACAGGTAAGGTACGGGTAGTAGTTCCCCCGTACCCTACCCACTGGATAAATATATGTCTTGTACCCGTATCCATATCCGTCGGGTATCCGTTGTGCGGGTATCCGCATAATTTTTTAATATCCACGGGTACCATAGACATTTACAAAAAAAAAAATAAATAAATATTTAACAACATATTTAATCGTAAATTCAAATAAAATAAAATACATAACATTCATAAATTTTAAACAAAGTCCAAATAACCCATTTAAATAGTGTTGAATGACAGTTTACAAAGAAATGATTTTTTTAAACTAATTGATAAAAATATAAATCATTCAAAATTAATATGTTAATATTTTAATCATGTTTTTTTATTTTTTTAAATTTAAATTAGAGTATAGCGAGTATAGGTATCCATAGGTACGAATATTATGATACCCGTACTCACCCGTTAATATGCGGGTATTAAAAATACTCGTACACATTACCTGCGGGTATTCATTTACAATATTTATTTCCTACCTGTTACAAGTTTTATCCGTGGATACCTGCGAGTATGAATTTTTTTGACATCCCTAGTAGTGACATCCACATCCATATCCAGTTTCAAATAAATTTAAAAAGGAAATATGAAAAATTATAATAGATTAAAAAATGAAAACCTATAAAATATTTAAAAAAAGAATTTAATTTCAATGTCTATCCGGCCGCTCACGTCGCGTGACACCAATTTTCAAAAAATTAAAAAAATTAAATAAAAATGTTTTAAAAATTAGAAAAAAAAAATCAAATCATTTTCTAAATAGTTTTTCGAATGGTTTTTTCATAAAGAACTATGTAACCCTGATTCTTCATTATGAATGAATAAAGATACGTAGTAGCGAGGATTAATCCTTGTCAGACCCAAAAGACCAAAAAATTATTGTTGCATGCTTTTTGCATGTTTAATTAAAGGTATCGTCTTAGGACGGGAGTTGTGGGTGCTAATAGCTTCCCCACGCATAACCGACTCCTGAACTCAAAATCTATTTTTTTTTGCAAGTCTTGTCTTATTATTTTGGTTTTTCTGTAATTTTCTAGAATAAACTATAGTAACGACTCCAAAGTCTATTTTTTTCAAATTTTATTTTTGGTCTGTCGTCTCGGTGGCGACATTTTTCTTATTTCATCTCTTTCATTCATTGGATATTTGAGAAAATTTTCATGGATTACGTTCCAAATAATTAATATGAAACTCCTCATGTGTAATTGTGATAGAGCTTGTGGTACATGTGGTTCAATCAATATTTTATGGTGCAACCAATTGTGGTACAACCTATTTCTTAATCTCAACCTGAACAAATCACTAGTGAAGTACCCCCTTTTGGCCCCGGTTATTTTCGAGATTCTGCCCCGGTTTAAGAACCAAAGCATATTAAAGAGAGGCCAAAAGGTCCCTTTTGGCCTCGGTCATTATCCGAAGCCACAGATCTCTTTTCTGCCTCGGTTGCAAAGAGACCGAAGCTATAGATTCAATATTTAAAAAAAAAAAAAATTCGCAGGACCGAAGCCATAGATCTTCACGCTGCCACCACAACCATTGAAGACGCAACATCACCACCATCATTTCCACTGCAACGCCGGTACGAGCTTCACCTTTGCACATCGAACCAGATTCACGACCACCATGGCAGCAGCGGAGACGTATCCTCCATTGCAGCAGCGAACCAGAACAGCGCCAGCAGCAATCACGCGAGCACACACCAGAGACACGAGTTCAGCCACCGTAGTTCCGTTCTTCATCTCGCCGGCAGCACCCATCGCGAATCCTTCGCGCAGTCCATCAAGCAGTGACGAGAACTCCATCGTTCAGCCATTGACGCCACAGCAGCAGCGGAAACCGTAACCACCTGCACCACCGTTTTATCGCTACACCTCGCCTCATCTTCCAACAACACCTACACTTTCGTGAGCCACCGTGAATGCCAATACTGCACCGCTCACCATGGAAGTGCCTGGAACAGTTGCAGCAGCGAAATGCTCTGTTGAAATCGTCTTCTCTGTTTCCATATTTCATGCTAGTGGCCTTTGAAGCGGGAGGGCTCCTAAGGGCCATAGTGTTGGTTCTTTTATACCCTTTTGTTTGCGTAGTAGGAAGCGAGATGGGGTTGAAGATAATGGTGATGACATGCTTCTTCGAGATGAAAGCATCAAGCTTTAGAGTGGGGTGCGCAAAGAGAATTAGGGAAGAAGATGAATAGTGATTGGGGTTCGCGATTTGGGGATTTTAACAAGCTTTATGGTCTCAGTTATTCAAAAAAGTGAGGCCTAAAGTGGCTCAATGGCCTCGATTGAAGGGGACTTGAAGCCAAAGGGGGCGACGCTGATGAAATTTTTAAATTAGGGTTTCTGGACAGGGTTATAGGCTTCGATTCTATTTCAACCGAGGCCTAAAACTGCCCAATATTGCCTCGGTCGAAAAGCAACCGAGGCCAAATGTGTTCTCGTTGGTGCCAATTTTAAAATTTTCATTTCTGGGCTGCCTAATAGGCTTCAGTTCTTAAGGAACCGATGCCTAAAGCTGCTTACGGCACTGGTTGTTTGTAGAACCGAAGCAATATAGGTTGCTAAAATTGCAAAATTGCCACCGCCTCCTTATAGGCTTCGGTTTCGCCATAACCGAAGCCTATAAGGCGAGGTAAAATATCAAATCTGCACTAGTGAATGGTTGTTAATCATAATAATATTTGTGTTGTGAATGAATATTCTATTATTAAGAATCTAGACGGTCGAGTGCCACTAGAATCTAAATGGTTGAGTGATATTTTTGTTCAAATATTATGGTTTTATGATATATGATGGTATAAAATAGTACTAGCTTACTTTGTTATTTGTTGTTGTCTAGTTTGCTTGTTAATCATGATAATATTTGTGTTGTAAATGAATCTTCTCTTGTTAAGAACCTAGGTGGTCGTGTGCCAGTAGAATTTGATTTCTTGGTTGGTATGCATTCTTTGGAAGATGTCACACCCATTTTCAGTGGGTTTACAACAATTAGATTCAATAGTAGTTGAGAGGCAGTTTCTAATCTTTTGACGTATAAGGGAGTTCATTTTCTGGAGGAATTGAAAATAACTTCTAAATGGACTAATATGAGATAAAAAATAATTATTATTATTAAACTAATATTTCATTCGGTGAAACAAGAAATATTTTTTTTTTCAAAAATGAAAGAGAACATATGAGAAATAAAAACAAAAATAACGTATTTATGTCTAATTTCCTGTTTTCCTTAAAAAAATAAAAGAAAACATGTGATAATAGGAGATGAGTATAATACCTAAAAACCTCAAAAAAATAATGATAAAGAAAATAAAAAAAATATCGTAATAAATTTTATTACTCTTGTTATCTTTAATTTTATATTTTATTATTCATAACAATAAATGTTGTATTTTATAAAATCAAAATAAAAATTTACCTAGTTAAATTCTCGTCAATTCTTAATATATATATTACATATGCTTTAAAACATATGGGGAGGTGATGGCACCTCCGGCTACCAGTATCTTATGTTTAACTTATCAAGTTTTTCACCATGACACACTAAAATGAGTTTATCAATTACAAAATATCAAATATTCTTATCAAATTAGTGGATCAATTGTTTTGTTATTCAATATCATTAATTAATTAGTTAACAGTAAAACCATTTGTGGATCAGTAACAATTACATTACCCCCAAATAAAACAATTACTCTATAACTGAACTATGCAAAAAAAAAAAAAGAAGTTTGTTTTAATTCCCTAATACTCCTTAATTTTTCATGTTGAATGATTATTTTCTCTAATAGTAAATTTAAAGTAAATTTGTATCCCTCGATGTTCTAAATGAAAAAAAAAATTATATTACCCTGAACTTCTACATATCTAAAATACAATGTATTTTAATAATATATATATATATATATATATATATTTTTTTTTTCTTTTTATGGCGCAAGTCTTTTATAGAAGAAATATTCATTAACATATGTTAGGATCTCAAAAATAGTTTGAGCAGTAGTGATTTTAAATATGACACTCAATTATTTTATTCATAAAAAATTCAACTATAAATAGATTTCCTTTTATAAAAACTACCATTTGTCTAAAAAAAAATTCCTAAAGTTTCATCTGCCTTCTCTCTAACCTTTTGAGCATGTCTCTCATCTTTTTGATGATCAGAGACCAATAATGGATTCACCGAAAAGATATACATTATTGATCGATTAGAATATAAAACAAAGTGAGTTCACTTTTTTGCTTTATTTTTTAGTTAGTTTAATATTTTGAAGCACATGTGGTTTTAGGATCCATGCATGTGACTCAAAATAGCTCAAAATAAATCTTTGTTTAGTTGTGATCGTTATGATATGCTTAGATATAGGATATGATGTATGTGTAGGTTGTTAGGGTATTTGTGAGGACTAGAGCTCTAGGAGCATCCTTGAGTCAGGGCTTTTTACACCAGGTAAGAAAAAGCTAGTAATAGTTATTGCTTGTTGTAGTTGTTGTTAGATTGTATGTTTATACTTGATTAGATTGTATGATGATTTCATTTGAGTTGCTTGATTGATCTAATGTGAAAAATTGTGTGGAATGAATTTATGGTGAATGAGAACTATGTTGAATTGGTTGTGTATGATAAATGAATGTCTAATTTGTGGGATGTTTGAGAATGGGTATATAAGTTTGAATAATTGACTTCTAATGGTTCATTTTGAACTGACATAATACCAATAATGACTTATAAAAGGTATAAAAACACCAATTAGAGCCCATTGAGCAAACTAACATATGTTTCTGATATGGTGTTGGACAATGAGCTAGTACCATAAGGCACAACCCTGAAATCTAAAGTTAGAGAGCTCTGGTGTTCTATGGTGTTGGGTGCTAGTTTGAGACCTTTGTGCAACATCTAACTTTAAAATATAAGGAACTCCAAAGTTGAATGACATTGTTGGTGCAACTCAAGTGTCATCAATCACTGGTTGGAATTTAAATTCTAAAGTGTTCAAGGGGCCTTAAGCGTTGGGCGCCAAATAGCTCGCTAGGCGAAAATAAGAATTTGTTGAGCACGAGTTTGAAATTTTATCCCATGGAGCTCTCTAAATGATCTAGCGTTGAGCACCACTTTTATCTTTCAGGTGATTTCTGGTAATTAATATTTATGAACTTGTGAGGTGATATTGTATTGGTGTTGTGATGATGAAGGAATTGTTCCTTTACTAGATGTATCAAAATAATGATACAATGGAGTGATTAAACTGTAATGTTATGAGAATTGTGCATTGAATGGATACAGCCTTCCCTAAGGAGGAATGCTATATTGGTTAGTCTACTACTATGCATTAAGTAGGGGTCCATATTGTGAAGTTATCCTAACTCTACTAAACTCACTAACTCATACAAAGAATGAAGTTTCATGTGGTGAAAGTTGAAAAAGGTTCCTATAACGGGATTTGGGGTGATGCAACCGACTTATGGAGATTATATAACTGAATTAATCTTGTCATGAGGGTTTGAGACTTGGTAAATTTGGGTTGGTTGTGACATTTTATTTCATGATTACATGGTAGGTGCCTGACTTCACAAGTATTTGATTCAATGCATAAATATTTTAGAGTTGAATTTAGAATAGGCTATATTAGAATTATAAGATGTGATTAATTGATAATGTATTTTATATGTGAAATGTGTCGAGTGATATTTTTGTTTAAATATTATAGTTTTATGATATATGATGGTATAAAATACTACTAGCTTACATTGTCATTTGTTATTGTCTGGTTTGCTTTGCTATGATCGCTTTCTATGTGTGAGCAAGCGATGGTGTAGGTAATAGTGGAGCTCAACAGTAGGATGGATATTTGTATAGAAGATGTAGCACTCTAAGTAGATCATATGTACACAAATGTTTTGTGTGGCCTTAATCCTCTTTGATAGAATTTTATGTCCTTTGTTTTGAATAACTTTTATATTTAGGAGACCGTATATACATAATACATATATATATATATATATATATATATATATATATATATATATATATATATATATATATATATATATATATATATATATGCGTAGTTATATGTTATTAGATTATATGAACTACTTAATACAAAAATTGTGATAACCCCACTAGTAGTGATATACTCTAAATTGGGATGTTACAATATAGTTTTTAATAATTATTTGAATTTACTTTTATTATAAGCTAAAATTTATTAAACCCATAATGTATATGTGTTCAATTCTCTATGTAACGTGATCACTAAAATATTTATACGTTTTTGTTAATTTTTTAATTCAAAAATAAAACATATTAAAAAATATGGTAAAAATGTATTACTAACACTTCTTATTTAAGATTACATAGAACTAGGGAATTGAACTATTTTTTTCTTTGGTAGTTTTAGGTTGAACATGTTTTTTAAAGGATTGAATTCAAAACACAAGTGAATTAAATTATCACCAGTTATAGTTAAACATAGTATTCTTACCCTGTCTAATATTTACATTGCTGAGGAGTGAAGACCATAGACAATTTAAATACTCCTACCTTTCTCCACCCTCTGAGGCGCATTTTAAGGACAAAATTGTGATGATGCTCCACATTTTAAAGTGAATAATACCTCGGATGCATGGTGATTGACCCTAACGATAACAGTCATGGACTTAGGGCTCGAACCCACCATGGGACTCGAACCCATAACCATATGTACCTACCCGACTCAATAGATGTGCTAAGTAATGCGGTCTAACAAGGTCCATTAAACCTCACCAACCTAAACTGGTTAGAAAATATTGTGGACTTAGGATCAAAACATTGGCGCCCACCATGGGGCTCGAACCCATGACCATACTCGACCCAATAGATGTGCTAAGTAATGTGGTCCAACAAGGGGGTGTCATTATTATTATTATTATGATTATATATTTGGAGTAAGTCGTTACATTATCAATATTATTTGATATTACATTACCAGTTTTATCACATGGACCCTAGGGCACAAAAACCCTATAAATACTAGGATTTGTCAAAGCCATCAAGATCTTGCCACCTGTCTACGAGCTTGGCTCAAGTCCCCGGTAAGAACATTGACGCCCACAATGGGGTCGATAACGAGATTCTAAGACAAACCATCGGTCTCTTAGTCCTCCATTAGGGATGATCTCACATTCCCCTTAGACCTCGATTGGGGGGTTTATGTTCCTACCACGCCTAATAGTCCCACATCGCTTAGGAATCAATCAACATGCATCCAAGGTATTATCCACTTTGGAGCGTGGAGCTCCGTCACAGTTTTGTCATTAAAAGGTGCTTGAAGGGTGGAAGGAGGTAGAAGTATTCAATGGCGGAACTCGAACAAAAGTGTTAAGAGGCCAAATTATATTTTTTATATATAAATTATTTTTTCTAATTAAAAGTTTTTTTTCATTTTCTTAGATCATTTTCTCTAATTCAAAATAAACACACATGATAATAGAATCCAAAAAATATGACAATAATATATATGAAAGTATAACATAAAGTTTATCATCAACAATAATATATTAAAAAAGCAAAAATTACCTTTAGTCATAGTGTTCCTTTACGCTTTTTCAATGACTTAAAATCTTCAATAATTGAATCAGAACTAAAGTTTGTTGCAATATCCTTTTCAATATAGATTATCATAGTGCTTGCTAAAAATTCAGCCTTAATCTTATTTCTCAACCTATTATTGATTATTTTTATTGAAGAAAAAATCTTTCAGTTGTAGTTGTAGAAACTAGAAGAGTCATGATAAGACGAAGTAATTTATCAATCAAGTAGTAAACTTTAGACTTTTTTGTTCTTGTCAAACATGTACACAACTCTTGCGTTGTTGATAAATTCTTCAAATTTGAATCTTGACGAACATCAATAATGAAATGTTGAATATAATAATATATAAATATATTTTTAAAATATATAGAAAATAGAAAAAACAATGGGGGAGTCGTGGCTCTCCCTGTCAAAGAAAGATTTGGCCTTGGGAATATTTAAATTGTCTTTGACCTAGACTTCTAAGCCACATATGACTATACTAGGCGTGGTAGGAACACATAAAATGAGATATTTATTACTGATAAATGTCTATAATATGTTGATTTCCACATAAACTTGACACCTATCATGCTTTAATTATCATGTTTTGTAAATGAACCATTTCTTTTAGTTTATAATTACAAAACGAAATACTAAGAAAAAAAATAGGAAATGAATTAATTCCTATGATTTGCACCAACTTTTCAAAGAATTAAAGGATGATAATATTTAGTTTGACATTTAATAAAATATTTTATTAAAGTGAAAATAACAAATATAAAATAAACTTAAAGTTATAAAACTATAGTTACCTAAAATGATTGAACTCTAAAATACACTATAAGAAAATCCTCAATTAAAAACCAATTTTAAAAATAATTAGTCATTATAGTGACTAATTTAGATACTAATTTACAAAATTAAAAAATATGGGTTACTAAAATAGTCACTATTATAAATAAAAAAAATTATAATTAGTCACTAAATAATTATAAACCAATATAGAAACTAAGTCATTTTGGTAGCCAAAACCAAGGTAGCTAATTTTCAGTGACAAATTTTTCTTCATAGTCAAAACCATAGTAGCTAATTTTAAAGATCAATTTAGTAAGCAATTATAAATTTTTATTGATAAAAGTGACTATTTTAATAACCAATAATTTTTTATTTTGTAATTTGGTATATCTAAATTTGTTAATATAATTATTAATAATTATTGGTCGTCACCATTTGAAAATTTTCTTATAGTAATATAATATTGTCCACAAACATTACATATTAATAACTAGAATTTTTGGAAGAAATTGTTTCAAATACACAAAATCATCTAAACCTATATTGGAAGAATGTGTTAGAACAAAGAATTTGGCTTCAATTATTATATTACGTTGATTTCTTTATGTTTACGTTATCGAAAACGCTTCCAATTTCCTTATAAACAAAATGTGTACAATGTTTTATCTTAATAATAATAATTGTCACGACCTCCTTATAGCGCATAAGATCAATTATGGTTAAGGTATGGTTGATTTTGGAATTTTATAATTATCATGGTTTTATTTTTATAAAATATCTGGTTAGTTAAAAGAAAAGAAATATATAAGTTATCATAATTATTTTTTTATTAATATATAATTTTTAAAAATTTATGGTAAAGTACAACAACTGTATAATGTTTTATGATTTACAATCTAATAATAATATAAAATAAATTACACTTATACGTGTTTATTTTTGTTTATTCTTTAGATTTTGTGAGTACAAGAAACACATGGTCTTGAATGTGCACATGGGCATGTCGATGCCACATATTTTTTTTTGAATTAGGTTATATTCATTATAAAAGTTATAATTACGATATAAAATTTTAATTTGCTTTGTTATGATTTTTACTTCTAAAGTTTTATAAAATATTTATTCTAATAATATATATTGTTGAACTTTTTAAAAATATTTTTTTTGAATAAAAATAATATTTTAATTTTATAATTTAAGATCTTATTTAAAATGTATACTTTGAATTTTCGTTATGGAGTTTTAGAATACTAAAGTGTTAAATTTTTAACTGTGAATATGACCTTCAATCAAGATTTATGAAAAGGACTTTTTTGGCACGACGTACTTTCGTTTATGACGAGTATGTGGCATTCATTTTTTCTGTCATTTTGAAAACAGATTTGCAGATAAATAGACTTTTACTTTCTTTTTTAATTGAATATCATTTTTCGTGATATCATACAAATAATAGTAGGGGGAAACTTCCTAGTGTCGTAGCTCAATTTGGTACTAATCCTTCAATACGTTAGAAAAGGATAATTATTTTGTAATATTGTATTTATAAAATTAATATATAACGATAAATCACTTTTATTATTTTATTGAAAATGTATTGAATAATAATGCTAACGGTAGTTAGTAGTGAAACTTTCTTATACTTGAACAAGGCCTAAATTATATATATATATATACATATATATATATA
>Ga0214545_1006507_pt1 | contig 20307 bp, 10 predicted proteins | sample CNSS4metaG_FD_160064 | JGI IMG/M metagenome (GOLD analysis project Ga0214545, IMG submission 160064) | Root nodule microbial communities from cowpea collected in UCLA plant growth center, Los Angeles, California, USA - CNSS4 | ecosystem: Host-associated > Plants > Roots > Nodule | place: USA...
TGGGAAAAATAATAATAAAATATATATATATAAATATATATATATATATATATATATATATATATATATATATATATATATATGTATGTATAAGATTGAGGTGGAAATGATATGTTGCTTCATTTTGTATGAGTTGGAAAGCATGAGTTGTATGATTGGTTGTCTATACATGATGTTAGTATTTCGAGAACTTTCTGATTGGTTGGTGAAACATGAACTAAGTGTGGTAGGGCGTAATTCCATAGCTCTTGTACGGAGAGCTCTTGGTGGCGCCTCATCTGTTGGACGTAATCCCATGGACCTTCCTAATAGGAGTCCTTGGTTGTGCCTCACCTAGTGAACTTAATTCCATGAACCTCGTGGTGAGAGTTCATGGTGGTGCCTCAACATAAGGACGTAATTCCATGCGAGTATCGTGGTGGTGCCTCAAGGTCAGGACGTAATTCCACGTAGGCCACGTGGTGGTGCCTCTTGTAAGGGTGTAATTTCGCGAAGGCCTCGTGGTGATGCCTCACTGTTAGGACTTAATTCCACTGTCTTGTGGTGGTGCCTCATTATGCGTATCCAGATAGTCAGGTCTTGTAGTTTCGAGGGTTTGGTATGTCATGTGTGGCTTCTCAGTATATATGCCTGATTGTATGATTGAATGATGATTATTATGATGTATGAATTTTGTGCACCAGCTTACCCTTTCGCTTGTTTGTATGGTTGTGTGTGTGGTTTTCCTCCTTTGCAATGATCATCAACTCTATTGATGTGAGAAGATGTGAGAACCCGTGGCAGTGGTAATGGCAATGGGGATGCTACAGCTTGATGGTTAAGGACGGGTATGGGGCTCACTATAAGGCCCTCAGCGGAAGAAGTTTTATTATCTAGATTTATCTTTCTGTACAAGAACTTGTGTTGTTGTTGATACATTTTGATTAGGTTAGGCAGTGTAGTGCCTCCTCTCTTTTGTTATGAACATGGTTGGGGTATTGTGTATCTTCTTATCCAATTTCCGCACTTTTGATATTTATATATGTGTGACGCTTTATTAAATTGAATTTACCTATTTAATTGGGGCGTTACATATTACAATAGTATTTATTTTGGAGAAATTCATAATTAATTAAATAGTTGAATTTGATGTCTATTTTATTTTATATGTTATGATAAGTGATTTATTTACTTATTGTGATTTTGTGTAATTATAATGTATATTGGGTAATGATTATGATAATATCAGGGATGATGTCGAGATAGATACAAGTAATAGCTATACTTGTTTGCTATACTTGTCTTAATTGTAGTAGGAAACATTGTTGGGTGAGTGGAAAAGAAAATAAACCAAGAAAAAAAAATGAAAATCTTGTGGTAGATTTAATTGAGTTGATAGATAAAATAAATTTAGCTTTATAAAAATTTTTTTAGAAACAATCTAATGTATTTTGAATTAGTTATTATGTTATAATAAAAGTTAAATATTTTATTTATTAATTAAATTGCATGTTATTGTAGTGTAGTGGTGGAGACAAATTTGGATTGGGTGACAAGAATTATTCAAGTATACACATCCAACTAATTTTACATACAAAATTTCATAATTCTAATATTGTAGTTCAGATAACATCATAATCATTTCCCAACATTTACGATCCTAAAGCTCATGCTCTCACAAGAAAATTACATTAATTTTGCAACCCTCAAACAATACAATTGTAGTGAGACATTAACAAGAAATGAAGAAAACACCTAAGCCCATAATAAGATAAAGAAAAGAAAAAGAAAAATAATTTACCATATGTCTGTATAAATATGCTATATCAATACTCTTTTAACAATATTGTTCTTATAGGACCCTAAAATCTCTAAGACCACTTCTCTTCCGCTTGTCTCTCGGCTTCTCCTTTTATGGCTATCTTAATGTCCAGTAAGGATCTTCTCTAGGTTTTCTTAACAAATCAAGCACCATATTTCACAAAACTAAAATGAACCTACATCAATTGTTCTATGATGTGTTGTGTTATATGCTGGGTATGTGAATTGTGGTAGTGGTAGTGTGTGTTCTGTGTAGTATGTGTGTTGGTTGATAGTGTGTGGTAGTGAATAGTGTTTTCGTCGCATGAATAGTGTTCTAGTAGTAGTGAATAGTTTCAATTTTTGCCTATTTAGTTGAAATTTTTGATTTTGATAGCTATGGTTATTATTTTTGCTTAAAAAATTGTGTGGTCATTCCTTTGAACCCATATTTTGTAAGAAAAACCCCAAGAGAACTTAGTTTGACTCTGTTTGAAGTTTAAAAATTATTTTGAAACTCAAGTTTAGTAAAACTTCAAACAACCATAACTTGTGCTCTGATTTGTAGTTTTGCTATAATTATATATCGCTTTGGGGTAGAAAAACATTTCCAAGACCCTTGATAGCCTACACTGACAACTATTTGTTCTATATTTTCCAAAGAAGTGGCCATTTCCTATTTTTCGACAATTTATTTTGTTGTTTTTCTTGTGTTTTCAACTTTTGCAAAAATATGCGATATAGTTAGACTTTGAGTTTTGAGCTAGAAATTTTTGTGTTAGTCTTTCATGATTTTAGGGTGCTTCCTACAAAATCTTAGGTCATTTGGAGTTTGTTTGAGTACACTTGTAGTTTTACCCTAGTAAAAACCCCATTCCTTTCCATCCATTGACTACACAACTCACTAACAAGGTTTTTTCATATCTTCAGTGAGTCCTTGAACATAGTGAACCACTTGAATGGTGTCCCTTCAGTACACAACTTCTCCTCTCGTGTTAAGTTCTTATTCAAGGAACCAACTAATTTCGTTTGGCATGGATGCCTAAAAGAAATCTACAAACATCATACAATAGTTACAAATATGGCACTTTTTAAAATTTTAAATCACATAAATTGTACAGTACAAACATCCATACCTTAGTGGAACTACTACAATATCTAACTTCATTACACTTACTCATGATTCTAAACATGGATCAATAACAAATTGTGATAGTCAAACTCAAACCATAAAAATAAAAAAAATAAAAAATGCATGAACACCGCCCAACCAATCAAAAATAGAGGTAATAATGAACTAAACCCAAAATGCAAGAAACCATATAATCAAAAAGGGAAAACCCACACCTCATACAAACCAAATAAATTATCCAACACAACACACCAAGAGTACTTCAAATCCTAAATGGGGGAAATATGCTAACCCCAAAATCCAAAGCCCAAATATCAAATTTGCACACAACAAAAAGTAATACAAATCGTGAAACTCTAGACCACAAACTAAAAATTCTATAAACATTACCATCACCTCGTCCAAGCAAGGGTGGACGCCGAAGGATTGAAAAATGAAAATGTACCACCTTCGGTTGGAACCGGTTGGAACCATGGTCGAGCAAAAACGCAAGCACAACCAAAGAAAACGCAAGCAGCGTGAGACAGGACTTCTTCCCTAAATACAGTTTGTGAAAAATGTTTTTGAACCCCTTCCCAAGTGCGGTTAGCGTGGAATAAAAAATTCAACTTTAAAAAATAAAAAAACTAATGCCATGTAATATGCCATGTAAGGTTGTCAAAAGTTATAAGAGAAATAAGTTGTCAAAATATCGTTTTCGCACTAGGAACAAATTTGATTACATGGCTTTATGTTTCTCCATGTTAGAGAATATTTTTGCTTGCAACTTATTAATGTTTATGTGTTGAAATATCGACATTTTATTCTATGAATGGTTCTTTCTCTACATGTGTAGGATAAGTTTTACGAAAACAATACTTTGACACAATTTTTTTGCTCATTTTTTTATTATGCCTACGTGTCATTTATGAATTTGATTTTCCAATTTTTTTTTTCAATGCTCACATGTGTGGTATTGGGGCCAAAAGTTTTCATATTTGGGAGAGAATACATTTTTCAAAACGGTGAAAAGTAGGGCATTCCTTCGTCTTATCTAGGGCATTCCTTCCTTTACTTCCTACAACCATTCACACTTCTTCCATTGGTGGTTCGTGTAATGTCTTCGTATTCCTTCATGGTAGGGCCTTCGACCGTTTTTGAGTATGGGTTGTTCTAGGTTATCGAGTTCATCGCGAAATTGGAAGCATTGCCCGTTGTTTGAGTGTGGGTTTCATCTCCTTCTTCGCATTTCTCGTTCAATTTTTCGTGGATGTTTTATGTGTGCACTATATCATTGGTTAATATTTCTCTTTTGATTTTTCGTTGATGTGCCTTGCCTTCTATCTTAAAATAATGTCACAACACCAACTTAAATTACTTTGTTATTGGTAATAATAATTAATTTGAAGTGTTTATAAACCCAAAGTATGAAGTGCCTTCATTGTTGTCTCAAAAAAAAAAATTCCACTGCAGTTGCTATCAAACATGTGTAGGAAGCCCAATGCAAATAAGTGGGCAGCTACGAAGGACTTTTTGAACAAGATTTTAAAAACATGGAAAATACACACACCATCTAATATGTACTTCAAATGAACCATAGTAATTAGTTTCAAGTGTAAGTTGTTTTTTGCCCATTTTTCTTGTGGGTCTTTCTGACATGGCTTGCATGTGACCCTTCTTCTGGTTGCATGTGAGATTTTAATCATGAATATGAGTCTCTCTTGATCAATGATCATAACAGTAGGTCTTGATCATTCTTGCGATGTTTTTTTAGTGTAGATAGAGCATTCTGTGTGGTTGGGGGTAGTTTGGAGTTCCTAGAGCTATTTGGGTCTCTTGAGCCATCTTCTTAGGTAAAGGAAACTAGCTTTGATCTTGTGTCGTTGATTGTTTATGATATTGGTCCTGAATCGAATTTATGAATCTGATTTTGATGTGAGTATGACTAGATTGCTTCTGTGTGACTAGTTGATAATCTTTAGTTGATTGTTTGCTTTTGATCTGTGATTGAGCTGAGCAAACTTTCAATAACTGAACAAGGTTGTACTTACTCCTTCCTGATGAAACTCTTATGAGCTAGAATATTGAAAGAGAAGTACCAAATTGAGAAATTAATTAGGTCCTAAGTCTCTCAGAATTGGTATAACGTAGTAGGGTGGCGTTGGGCGTTGATTGTGTTGAGCAGGTTTGGGAGAAATTTTAACTCTAGATCGTTGGGTGCTGGTAATGACGCCGAGTGCCACTTTTTATGAGAGGTTGAACGCTGAACGCCACCTTTTGCGAGAAGAATTGCACTGGACGTCACCACTGAGCGCCAAGCCCTTAGAACATCAGCGTTGGGCACTGTTATGATACCGTTGGGTGTTATTATGATACCATTCAGTGTTATTAGTTTCGTTCTTGTGCAGTTCTATGATTGATCTATATCATGAAACATAGGTATGTTTGAGTTGTTGTAGGGTATTTCCCGAGGAGGAAATCCCATGGGTGATGTGTTTTACTAGGGTGTGCCTTGAGGTTATGACTGTGTCATTTTGTTAGGCTATCCTGAAGTCTACTAGCTATTCATACTCATGTGGAGAAAAATGGTTAAATGATGAGAGTAGTAGGAGGTTCTGTCATAAGGGTAATTCAATTATTCTTATGACTATAATAGGGATTAACCTTGTGTGTAGTAGCTCGGTAGAGCAGTTTATATCACCATAAATGCTCGGCTTCATAGGTTTGAATCAAGTGATGAATCTAGATAATATCAAGTCTAGAAGAATTTGGTTGATAATGTGATATGTTGAGTAGTTGTGTTTTATATTCAACATGAAACTTATATATATATATATATATATATATATATATATATATATATATATATATATATATATGAAATGTTTAAAATTTATCTATGTCCTTTGTTCAACTAGCTTACCCTGTTTGTTTTCTTGGTTGTCTTGTATTGTGAGCAGATGAAGTTGCAGGTATAGAGGCACCTCTGAAAGATGATAAGCCATCAATTAGACCAGTGGAGGTCTCATGGAGTTTTCACTAAATGGTTAGTTTTGCATAAAGCTTGTTGGTTTAGTTTGAGTGTATAAATAAGATATTTTTATAGTCATATCTTTTATATGACTTTTATACATTGAATTACCTATTTTGAATACTATAATGTAATGTTCTATTTTTTTAGTTTTAAGTTACATAAGAAAGAAATTATCCCATTATAATTTTTATTACCAAGTAACATCTTTATAAATTTGCTACTGTTCATAATTGAGACACTTTTCTAAAAGTTGGGATGCCATTGACATTTTTTTAAAAGTAGAGACCAGATTTACATATATCCGAATAATTAAACCTATAATAATAATAATATATAACTATTTTGTTTAACAATTATCGATTTATTTTAATTCATATACTTATATATCTCCAAAATATTAGAAAGTGGAAAAGTATAATAACTACTTTGACAAAATATACTAGAATAACGGGCTAAAATTTAAGTACTTTTGTTTTTTGCAGTATAAAATTCAAAGTATGAAACATTGGACAAAACTCTTTTTATATCCTAACTTGAGTGCAAATCAGATAGGCGTATTTATTTATTTGGTAACCTTGCTAATTATATATATTTGAATCATTAGTTAGATAATTAAACAAATTCAATTTAAATAAACAAAAAAAAAATCATATCATTGGAAGTGATATGTAGGTCTTAGATTTTTATATTTAGTATTTTTGGAGATAAAAATATATTTGAAATAATTTTTATAAATTGATATTAACTATAAAAATAATAGTTAAAATATACTACCAACGTAAAAGTAATTTCTCATCACAGAGTATTGTATATGATTAGAATTATGATCTTTATTATAATTCTTTTAATTTGAATATACTACCAATATAAAACAATTTTCATATACATAATCAATAATTACTGGTTAAAAAATTATAAAGAAAAATTATATAACAACGGTGTTAAAATTAACACAAATTATTATTATACATAATAATATATAACTGAGTAAAAGCTTAAGAATAGCGTTTTTAAATGAAGTCCTAATTATATTCAACATTTTAATGTTTTTTATTTATTATTATTATTATTTTTTTATATAAATCTCAAGTTCCATTGGACAAACAAGAGTTCAGAGTTTTTCGTTTCTTTCTTTTGAAGTCTCTACAGCAGAAGCATCAATAACTCACCAGTCGCCAGGTCTGTTGGTTCATCCTTTGTGTTGTCTGGTTTTTCTTACTATGTTGTCTTCTGCCTTATAGAGTTTGTGCTTTGTTTCTTCGTCCACGAATCAGAGCCCTGATAAATAAAGTGTGTATTTTTATTTTTCTTGTTGCTGCATTCTTATGTGTTGTTTCTTATTTTTCTTATTGCTGCATTCTTATGTGTTGTTTCTTTTGATCTAGGTTTTATGGGGTTAGCCCATTTATCTTTTCTGAGTTTACATCCGATGAAGTAGATGGGGACCTATTCGTTTTATAGCTCCTTGTTCGGTTGTTTAGAGTTCTGTAAAATAAATGAAAAAAACGGGGTTTTAGGTTTTAGGCAATTCTTGTTCAGTGCACTACCCAATTGTTAAAAAAACATCACGCACACTAATAGTAGATTATCCAGGGCTGAGAGTGTCCAGTTGAAAGAGTGTTTATCGTCCACACCAACCTAGGAAATTGTAGTCACGCTTGTTAATTGTGAGTCCAGTGGGTCTAAGGGTAGAAAATAGGAAAATAGTGAAAATATGATGTTCTAGCTTTCTCTTGGTATCAGAATTGTAAACACAAAACTTCTCAGAAATGCTGTTTCTTGACGTGGCATGATATTCCTTGATTGCACTTGTAATTTTGGTTACTTTTTGTTACTTGACAGAAATTTCAAAGAATACAAATGGCCCACAGGCGTTGCCTCTTGATAAGAGGGAACCTCATGAATCGAAAGTGCTACCCGTCTTTCAGTTATGTTCTCCATAGTGATGAAGGGCAACGTGAATGCACTGGTGAAAAGTCGTCTTCAGCAGGGATTAGTAATTCTATCCAAAAAAGGATGTTTGGGAACTCAGTTGATGGACCAGTGAGGTGTTTTGCCTACTCTGAATATAGAATGTATTCAAACAGATTCCTTTTTCCGAGCTCTGGATATAATTTATGTCGACATATGTCAACAGCTAATCCGGGTTCCGATAATATTGAAATAGTGACTGACATAGCAGATGTTCTCAAAGACAAAGCAATCGATGCTGTGAATTCTCAGGCTCCTATTCTTAAAGAAGTTGCAATTGCCTCTGCTGATTCTGTTTTACCTGTGAAGGCCTTGCAGTACATTATAGATGCCATGCATTCCTGCACTGGATTGAACTGGTAAGTTTATACTTACCTCTATAATTTCAGTAAGGGATATGAAGTAAATTCTAATTTCTAAAATCTGCTTTAATTCTGAGGAATGTCCACAATATTACAGATTGCCATGCATGTCAAGTTGTCATTGGCGGATGGTTTGCTTTTAGGAGATTGTGGGTTTTTGATTTTAATTATCAGCTTCTGTGGTTTCTCAGTTACTAAGTTTGATTTACCATGCATAATAAGTACTAAAGCAAAAGATTTGCCCCAAATATTAATTTTCAAGATTCCTTGTATGCCTAAAAGGTACTCTTTTATGAGAGTACACAGTTACTTTATGTGTAATTTTTCTTCCTTTGTAAGTACATGGTATGTGTATCCATATAGGTTGTTCCATCATCTTAAAATACTGAATGCCATTTAAATCGAAATACATTTCTTTCATAACATTTCAAAGCTTATTGATAATTAAGGGGTTTTGGGATTATGCTAGCAAGGTTGTTTTTGGATTGGTACCATGCAAAATTCATGTTCTGGGTCCAAATCTGGTGATCTGTGTCTTCACATTTCAACAAAGATAGGTGGCATATGGTACAAATCCAAGAAAGCACATCACTGTATTACTTGATTGTTTCAGGTGGGCAGCCATAGTTCTAACAACTCTCTTGATTCGAAGCGCAACAGTTCCACTCTTAATAAATCAACTTAAGGCCACTTCTAAGCTTACAGTATGTTTGCGGCCTGTAGCTTCATCACTTTTTCTTGCTAAATTAATGTATTTGCAATCGTTTTTTTGTGTTTCTTTTGCCTTTCTTTCACATATGTCTTGGTTGGAGGGGGTAAATGTTAAACATTCGGATGTAACTGTTTCTTCTCTGTCCCCTCTCCTCGCTTTGACTTCTGATATTTTTAACACAAGTTAGTTAATTAGTTCTCATCTGTACTCTCCCTATCACTCTTGCCCCTTTACCTGTGAAGGTCCTCAAGCTTGTAGTTGTTAATAGATTATAACTTTTTCTATATTCTATTTCATGTGTGTTGCAGCTGATGAGGCCTCACATGGAAAAAATAAAGGAAGAGATGGAAGATAAGGTAATACAGATATACATCTTCCAGTCATTTGTTTTTTCCTGTTGAGACTGTTTTAACTATTGGAATAGTGGATATATGCTGTGCAATTGGTAATAGTGGCAGAGTCAGGTTATGCCAGACATTGTTGATATGTTTACCAAGTCACTTAATAGAGAAAAAAAATAATGATAAGAATTACAACCATGTATTTTCACAAAATTGGATATCAAATGGAATATTTTTTTGTATGGACTAATAGCCAAATTGACTAATTTATCAAGGGAGAAAATATAATTAAGCCTTAAATTTCCCTACATATGGTGTATGCATGGTTTTTTTGTATGGACTAATAGCCAAAAATTGACTAATTTATCAAGGGAGAAAATATCATTAAGCCTAAAATTTCCCTACATATGGTGTATGCATGGTTTTGTTGCCCCTCAGTACCATATTCTTGAAAGATATTGTATAATTGTGGTTTCATCAAGATTATGACATGATTTGTACTGCATAAACTAATGCCTAAACTTAACTTCCAATTTTTCTTTTTCTAGTATGGTCTTATCTTCTGTTCTGCAGAAAAATCTATAGGTGACCTTATCATTCAATTATTATACACTACTTGTATTTCAAAACAATCACATTAGTTGCTGGATGTGAATTCCTTGTGCCTGTTGGGATTGTTGGTATTTTCCTATTTATTGAAATTTGAAGTTTTGGATTTTCTTACATGTATGTTATAGATTGTTGTACCAGAAACCACATTTTCTATAATCACATCATTGATTCATCTTTCAGGCTATGGATCCCATTGCTGTTGCTGAAGGTCAGAAAAAAATGAAGATGCTATTTAAGGAGTAAGTTGTTTTTCAATTTTCTTGGCCTTTTTTAGGCTTTAGCTGGTACTAGTCATGTTTGATCCTCATATTGATGTAATTACTTTGTTTGGTGATATGATGTATTAGAGGAGCAATCTTTTATTTGAGTTGTGATAGACTTAACTGAAATCAGTAAAATTGCCCTTTGTTAACTAATATGGAGTGGTATAATGACGCTTTTCTTTATTAAATGGAAATTTTTTTATATCATGCCACTTGTTAGATAGGTATGTTAGGAGTAATAAAAAGGGGATGACATTGCATAGGAGTTGGAAAGTAGTTAGATGTTAGTAACCAACTTACATAATTGTTTATAGGTTGTCAGGGACTACAACACTCTTGTTAGACCACTCTTGTTAGACTGTAGGAAAGAGGGAGACTAGAACCTTAATATGTTTGGTCCTCTCATGAAAGATAGGATTAAAGGCAATGTGTAATGTTGTCTGCTTGTCATATATAAGGTGCATTTGAGTTGTACAATACCCTCCTTATGAGTTCCTATAATAACAATGTTGTTCACTTATACAAGGAGATAGATATATCTTTAGGATAATGACTATAAACCAGAGAATAATCAACATCACTTTGTGTCATTTCAAACTATTGTATAACACTCTTTAAAAGCCCAAACCATCCATGGCGTGATTCCTTGAGGCCAAATAGGGACCTACATTTAGGATATAACATCTTAGACTCCTCCTCAACAACAAAATAAATAGTTGTTGCATGTAGACTTCTTGATCAAGATCACCATGTAGAAATGCATTTTTAGCGTCAAAGTTGAAACAAAGTTTAGTTGTGAATACCATTAGTTCTATTTTAAGAGTGTCCAACATCGACACCCAACAATTTATTTGTCAACTGGAAGAGGAATTAACTGCCATGCACCATTACATTGAGGGGCCATACGTGTCATCAATAATTGCTTGTTGTTCCTCTATTGAGATAACGCCTCACCTGTAGACTTAGGAATGAGAGTAGAAGATAAACAGGACAAACAAATAGGGTAAATAGTCAGTTCAATGTAACAAATACTGACATATTTCGTTTTTTAGTACAATAAGATAAAAACTACAATCTTAATACAACAACTTTAATTTTATTAGTTTTGTTTGAACTCTCTGAGTGGTTAGTATAATTGAGCACATGTTTGGTTTTTAATAACTATCAAGGAACCACTAAGGATTTTAAATCTACAAAACGAGAAAGGAAAGGGTAAAAGACTCCTTTCAAGGTTAATTGCATATTAATGTTATATTTTTCCTTTAATAAATACACATGACAATTACTAAAGACCTAAGACATGTCCAATTACTTAATCATTAATGGAATTCAAACAAAATTAATGGAATTAAGGTTTTTGTACTAAGACTAGTTATTGCTAATATTTAAAAACTGACATAACTGGCCTGCATGTCACACGAACCATAGTGTTTTAGGTACTAATTTAAACTTCTTGGATCTTTTTCTTTTCTTTCACTATTCAAATTTCATGGATCTTTTCTTTCACTAGCTGTTAATTTCCTCACTTGTTTGATAATCTAGATATGGTGCAAGTCCATTTACTCCATTGAAGGGGCTCTTTATTCAAGGTCCTGTCTTTATTAGTTTTTTCCTTGCGGTAAGCTGGCTTTTAATTTTGTATTTTCTCTAACTTTAGGAGTCTGAGGAACCTATATATTGTTTCAATTCATTATAATTATTTTTTTTTGTTTTGACAATAGATAAGAAACATGGCTGAAAAGATGCCATCATTCAAGCATGGGGGAGCCTACTGGTTTGTTGATCTTACTACTCCAGATGCCTTGTACATTTTGCCAGTTCTGACTGCATTGACATTCTTAATAACAGTAGAGGTGTGGCCATTTTCTTTTCAAAAAACCTTTCATTTCAGTTCACTTTGTACGTTGACAGTCTGAGTTCTTACCTGAATGTTTGTGTGACCTCAGTTTTCTGTTATGAATTTATCCTACCAAAGCACTAAAAAGAATAGCTGCTTATAATACCTGAAAAGCCTAGTCTCAATTGAAGAGGAAAGAGTGGTGTTATCTGTTAGTTTTTTTTACCCAATTTATATTCATTGATTTCACATTATTTCCAGTGCAATATGCAAGAAGGCTTGGAAGGAAATCCAGCTGCTGCCACCATGAAAAAATTCTCGAGGGTTATTGCAGTCCTTACAGTTCCTTTCACAATGGGATTTCCGAAGGTAGGGTTTTCCTTATCTTGTTTGACAAGGAACAAGTTCTCTTTGCTTTCCATCTTGGCAGCATGTAAAATAATTTATTGTATAAACTTAGAAAAGAAAAAAAGTGGGGAGATATGAGTGTCTAATAGTTCTAGTAAAGTTTGTTGTCTGTGAGTCTCCTTCAGTTCTGATTTCTGCGATGGTTGGGAACCCTAGAGGAACAAAAGGGTGATACCTAGTTGAATTTTGTTTTCGGGTCGGGTTGGTTCTTGTTGTTTAGCCAAATACTTGGTGTTATGGAGGAATTGTTTTGGTCGGTGGTTTCCTAGAGTTTAGATTTTGTTGATTTACATGGGCTTTTGTTTGGTCCTCCCATGATGTAGCTAGCTTGGTTTCATTTTCATTATTTTAGTAATATGAGAAATGTTGAACATTAAAACAAAAATCTCCATCTGTGGTTTATGAAGAGACATTTCTATATAGAAATTAGACTTAGACATACCAATGTGTTTTTCTTTTTTGTAGTTTTATTTGATTGGATATAAAGGCTTTATAAATTTTACAAACTAATTCTATTAATGAGACCTCATGTATCCTAAAGTATTGATTGATGAAGTATCCTAAATTATTGGTATAGGACATATACGTTAAGCAAATATACATGTAGAGTTAAATATGTTTTTTTTTTCCCTTAACTTTAAGTGAAAATTGAATTTCTTTGAAACTTTGTACTAATTTAATTCCTCAACTTTAGAAATGCATGTATTTAGTTATTTTAACCAATTTTTTTTAAGTTTATTTGACATTTCAAACGTGTTTCATGATAATATTTGAGTTGTTTATACTGTTTAACTTATTCTTGCTTCAATGTTTGCTAAGAAACATGTTTAAAACGTCAACTAAAGTTAATAAAATTTGGTTAAAAAGTCTAAATCTAACCCATTTTAAAGAGGGGGGACTAATTTCAATTTTGGCTAAGTTAAGAGACAAAAAAACATATTTAGCATATATATATATATATATATATATATATATATATATATATATATATATATGATTGTGAATGGATTAGTTGATTTGCCTATTTACTTTTGTTTTATCATTCTATACAGTTTTAACTTTTTGTATTTTTATAACTGTGCAGGCTATATTTTGTTACTGGATTACATCAAATTTGTTTTCACTTGGATATGGACTCGGTAAGGCAATTCATTTTTTAAGTTTTTCATATGCAATATTACTTTGTCTTTTTTCACCATTTTCCATTTCAATAAGCAGAAAATGGATTATTTTTTTCACAAAGTACATATCATCTGGGGGCAGTAATTCTTTGATTCCTCCACGAGATTAATAATGGTATTTGCCTAGGATGATGGATAGTGCACTAAGCATTTTGGTATTTACTATTATCATACAAGTGTATGATGATCCATAACACCAAAATCCATATACATTCCGTGTTTTTGTTGGTTGTCATTGAGAATGCATTGCCTACATTATTCACAGTCTGCATCTAAGTCATTGGCTTCTTTATAATTCAATATATATTTATTTCTTATATATAAAACATTTGTTTCTCTCTGTCTAAGTTTCTTATTCTGTGTCAAAAGCCTTAGTTTCCATTTTTAACTTTATGCTATAAAACCTAAAGTGAACTTCTGTTAAATGTAGTCTAATAGCCATAAACTCCTTTGATTTATCTTTTTTATTTTTAATTTTTTGCAGTTCTTAAAGCTCCTGGTGTAAAGAAAGCTTTGGGTATCCCCATAATACAGGAAGCAGCAGCCACCAGTGGTGCACAATCTCCCTCTTCTATATTTCCAGCACTGAAACAAGCTACAGCAGCAAGAATTGCACCAAAGTCATTGCCTGTTGAACCATCAAAACATCAACAGAGAAAGACATCTTCTGATGTCAATCAAAGACTAAAACGTTTAGAGAAACAAGTGAAAGGAAGAAAGAAAAACAAGAACTGAGGAACAATTGAATTGTTTTTTAGTTATACCAGTCTAATATATAATAGATGCACTGAAATTTTGGCTGTTGTTTTTGTCAGAGAATCTGTTTAGAGTTAGAATCAAAGTTTTGGGAATTATTTCTGATTTGAATTCCAAGGATTTGCTGCCAATAATTAGCATGATTTGTTTTGTTCCCCAAATAAACGGACATGTCTGCTGTAACTGACACTATATTCTGTTACTGATTTTCAGGGATTGTTATTCCCTCTCTAGTCTATTGAAATGTGACTATTCAATAGGTAATAATGAAGATAATTGTATTTTCTTGCAGTAATTTGAGTTGGTATCATGGTATGTGGGCCTTAGGGCTCTATAATGAATTTCAAAGAACCATAAATCACTTGAGAAGAATGCATATAACTAATTTACCAAAGACTTTTCAATTTGTTATATCATATCATTTATTAATTCTTTTCTCAAAGCATTTTTCCCTTCCACGTATCATTAGACCCTTCAAATATGTACTAACATAACTAATGATGTCAAATAAATTCATTTTCATGAATATTTTCATGAATATTGTTCGAACCCATTATCATTTTGACAAAGAATTCTTATATCAAGAGATATAAGTATGGATAATAACCAATTTTTTTAAATTGAATACAAAGATGAGAATGTGTATAAACATATTTGGCCTAATATCTATTTCCGTCCCAATAACTATTATATATATATATATATATATATATATATATATATAAACTTTGTTCTTAATTTTATTTCTTTACCTACATATTATTATATCATTTTTCCATTGTTCGGTTGATTCTACATCCGTAAAGTTGACTTAGATTTACAAGATAATTTTCCTCTTGGAACAAAATTTTGATTATACAATTTTTTTACATTTAAATGATGTATTATCAATTTTATTTAATCAAATAGTTTATAGGTCACACATTTAATTATATTTATTTCTTGCTAATCTTTTAAATTTATTATTTACTTTTTTCATGAGAAAATTTGACTTTCAATTCCAAGTGTTCAATTGTGTAAACTTTTAATTGAACGAGCAACAACATAAAAAAACTTGTCTTCATTCTTAATCTTTGTTTCATGTGAAAAAATTTTGTGTGATTTTGTTAAATAGTGTAACAAATATTTTTAAGACACATTTCATTATTTTCAATGTTTTTTAATATTTTATTATTTGTTGTTTATTTTTATAATGTAGATTACTATTTCAATTGTTTTTATATAATTATTTTTATTTTTAAACCAATATCATAATTTACCACCACAACTTAAAAAATATGAAGCATTACCATCCTTAGAATTAACTAAAGAAACACTTTACAATTTTTATTTTCTCCACCTTAGAGGAGAAGTTTCACAGGCTTTATAGCTATCGCGTGATAATTTATGCCCCACCTTCTTCTTATCCAACTTTACCTTTACAAATTATTGACAATGTAACTATTCACCGCTTTTTCCTTCAAATACCTGTTCAACACTCAGCTCACCCAGAATGAATCCCCTTTTTTCTACAAAACATTTTTGAATAACATTAGTCAGTTTATTCCTCATATTGATTGTCATCGAATATGAACTGAAGTAATTAACTAAGCAAAAACTTCCCAATTTACGACTAATTTCTCTAAAATGAAAAAAAAAAAATCAACAGTTAATATGTTTACACATTCAAGATTTAATAAAAACAACTAAACTCATTTTATTTCCTGAACTAATTTGTTCACTTTAGCAGAGTCACAATCATCTTTTTAATCTCCTTAGAGGAGAAGCTGCTTCATCTTATAGGCTCCTACACTGTGACTAGTTAAATATGGTCCACATGTTCTTATCCATAATTTCTTCTTCACCATCAGTGACTATAATACTGTAATAATAAATATGTATCAAATGACATTGATATTCATATAATATTTGTAAGAAATTTTTTGTCTAATTTAAAATATAATTCTTTTTGTCTTTAACAAATTATTAAAATAAAGAATAAATATTATATATAATTACTATTTTTGCTTTTTGAATATTAAATATAAATAAATTAAATTATTTTTTATTAGTTGATAATATATTAGTTCATAATTTCAAACTAATATATATATATATATATATATATATATATATATATATATATTGTGTCTTCGTATTCTATATTTTCTTAATTTAACTGTATCTTTGTGTTTATCCGTATCTGGACAGATTATTGATCAATATATATAACTTTCCCAATTCTTCAAACGTTCACCACCATCAACAAAAAATCCCTGCAAAGTTTCCTATAAACATCTTCTATCATCTTTTACCTACACCAGGAATGGGAATCTGCATTGAGAAACTGCACAATCGAAAAAGATCAGTATCCCTGTATAGAGTAACCATTCACAGGCGTGTGATCACAACCATGGTCACCTCATGTCCAAAAGTGGTTTCTTCATGGATCAAATGCCATCTTCAAGCGCCATGCAACCTCCACAAGAAGGTGGTTGGGCTCGACATTGAATGGCGTCCAAGTTTCAGAAGAGGGGTTCAGAACCCTGTTGCCATCTTACAACTTTGCATCAAACACCGTTGCCTCATCTTCCAACTCTACCAAGCTTCTTCCATCCCAAGGTCTCTCTACAAAGCCCTCTGCAACCCCAACATAATGTTCAGTGGGGTGAAGATATCTGGTGATGCAAAACGGCTGAAGGAAGATTATGGGCTTGAGGTTGCACATTGCACTGATGTTGCTGCAATGGCGGCTGAGGTGTTTGATCATAAGGAGTTCAAAAGAGCAGGGTTGAAGACTTTGGTGGAGAATCTCATTGGAGAGGAAATTGAGAAGCCAAAGAATGTTACCTTGAGTAACTGGGAACTCAAGTATCTCTCTTCTGGCCAAGTGCAGTATGCTTGTGTTGATGCATATTACTCCTATAAGCTCGGGAAGTTGTTGATTTTTGACTAGTGGTAATCATAGTTTCAGAATATTTGTACTGTTCGATTTTATTTTATTTTTATGGGTATTTGTTAGTATATACTATTTTGTTAACATACAAAGAGAGAGAGAAAAGTGAAGCATTGCAGACATACAAAGAGAGAAGTGCCGGAAAGTGTGAAGCATTGCAGACATACAAAGAGAGAAGTGCTGGAAAGTGTGAAGCATTGCACCCGTGTGTGTGGGTTAGCGGAGACAACAGCTACCGAAAGTCCTTGATGGCAACCATCTCATCGTCCCCACCGTAGCATTGAACCGTTGTTGTGAGTCCATTACACCTATTTCCCCCTGCGTATTCGTCGAAAGGTGTTCCTAAAAAAAACCCTTATTTTGTCTGTTTTATTTTTTGGAAGAGAGGACCTAAAATTTGAACATGCAAAAGTTTGTTTATTGCTATTGTATGTCATTTCATATTTGAATAGGTTGTTGAGTAAACTGGATGTCTGTGGCAGTTTCAAATTGTTATATTTGTCATGTCATCCGTAAGTGGGGAGTAAAGACTACATGTGTGGGGAGTCAAGTTAAAAATTGTGGAGCGAAGTTGCAGATTTTACAAGAACTAAAATATGGTTTTGTGATAACAGAATGCAGTCACTTACACAAATTTTGCACCATACAAGGTCCATTTAATAAACACTGAATATTCACCATTGTGGGTGTTTGTGGCTCTTTCAAATTGTTCAATTCATCAAATCTTCCATATTTGGGGACTAAAGCATTAACATGTGGGGAGTACTGGTGAAAAATGTGGACTGCACTTACAGGTTGTAAAGAAATATAATTGCGGTAATTTGATCACACCATGCAGTCACCAAAACACCGAATATTGACCATGGTGGGTATTTGTGGCTTTTTAAAATTATCAAAATCCACATGTCGTCCGTAAGTGGGGAGTCAAACATTAATATGTGGGAGTGAAGTTGGATATTATGTTTCGAGATTGCAGATTTTTTTAAAACAAATTTAAATATGTTATTGGTTTCACATTATTCACTCACTTAAACAAATTTTTCATCTTCTAATCTCAATTGACTGACGTGAGTGCTTTCATACTTGACAATTGCCAAAATACCCATATCATACGTTAGTGAGGAGTCAAGCATTAATATGTGGGGAGTTAAGTAGGACATTATGTTTGGAGGTTGCAGATTTTTTGAAAACTAATTTAAATATCGTATTAGGATCACACAATTCACCCGCTTAAACAAATTTTCTATCATCCAATCTCCATTTATTGACGTGGGTGCTTCTTACTTCACAATTGACAAAATACTCAAGTCATACTTAAATGGGAGTCAAGCTTTAATATGTGGGGAGTTATGTTGAACATTAAGTTTCGAGGTTGCAGATTTTTATAAAACTAATTTAAATATCGTATTGGAATCACACAATTCACCGACTTAAACAAATTTTCCATCATCCAATTTCCATTCATTGACATGGGTGCTTTCTTACTTTACGATTGACAAAATATTCAAGTCCTACGTAAGTGGGGAGTTAGGAATTAATATGTGGGGAATTAAGTTGAACATTATGTTTCAAGGTTGCATACTTTTATAAAACTAATTTAAATATCGTATTAGGATCACACAATTCACTGACTTAAAGAAATTTTTCATCATCCAATTTCCATTTACTGACGTGGGTGTTTTCTTACTTCACAATTGACAAAATACTCAAGTCATACGTAAGTGAGGAGTCAAGCATTAATATGTGGGGAGTTAAGTAGGACATTATGTTTGGAGGTTGCAGATTTTTTGAAAACTAATTTAAATATCGTATTAGGATCACACAATTCACCCGCTTAAACAAATTTTCTATCATCCAATCTCCATTTATTGACGTGGGTGCTTCTTACTTCACAATTGACAAAATACTCAAGTCATACGTAAGTGGGGAGTCAAGCTTTAATATGTGGGGAGTTAAGTTGAACATTACGTTTCGAGGTTGCAGATTTTTATAAAACTAATTTAAATATCGTATTGGGATCACACAATTCATCGACTAAAACAAATATTTCATCGTCCAATTTCCATTCACTGACGGAGGTGTTTTCTTACTTCACAATTGACAAAATACTCAAGTCATACGTAAGTGGGAAGTCAAACATTAATATTTGGGGAGTTAAATTGAACATTGTGTTTCGAGGTTGCAGATCTTTATAAAACTAATTGAAATATATATTTGAGATCACACAATTCACCGACTTAAACAAATTTTCAATCATCCAATTTCCATTCACTGACGTGGATGCTTGTTGCAACATCCCGTCCGGATAATACAAATTTAAATAATAAAACAAAAACATAATAATAATACTTCATTTATTATAAATTATTTCCCAAAAACCGCGGGAATTTAAAAATTTATTACACTAATAAAACCAAATCCAATCCAAATATTTATTAAACACAATACATTATCAACTCAGTCTCATTATAAAGCCAAGTTCTGTAATTCAAATGATTACAAGAAAATCCTTAAAACTCATAAGAATGATAAAATGCTGCCATAAAGTTTCCCAACTCGCCCACGCTCCGGCTCTACGCTCCACCAGTACCACCTGCAACATCATCTACTCCTGTGTACCGCGTACAAGATCATTGCCAAACACACAGATAGGGTGAGCTAAAGGAATATAAACCTATGCAACAATTTATATAACAAAACACACACATTAAAGGAACTCCATCCTTTGGTCTCATCTAGGGATGTCAAAAAAACCCGTACTCGCGGGTATCCGCGGATAAAACCCGCAACGGGTAGAAAATGGAAACCCGCTACCCGCGGGTACGAGTATTTTAGATACTCGCATGTTAACGGGGCGGGTACGGGTATCATAGTATCCGTACCCGTGGATACCCATACCCACTAAACTTTAATTCACAAAAGTACCCTTATATATATATATCTATATATATATATATATATATATATATATATATATATATATATATTAGTAAAAAACATTCTGG
>Ga0214545_1006508_pt1 | contig 20304 bp, 8 predicted proteins | sample CNSS4metaG_FD_160064 | JGI IMG/M metagenome (GOLD analysis project Ga0214545, IMG submission 160064) | Root nodule microbial communities from cowpea collected in UCLA plant growth center, Los Angeles, California, USA - CNSS4 | ecosystem: Host-associated > Plants > Roots > Nodule | place: USA...
TAATAAAATTTTTTTAATTAAAAAAAAAAAAAAAAACTCTTCATTTTCTCTACTTAAAACAATCACACATAATAGTAGAATTCAAAAAAAAAAAACTATCATTTGCTATTATATCATCATACAAAACCATGAATACTATTTTAGAGACCTCATCAATTTGATTTGGTGAATATTGTCAAATATGAGGACGCTTTTCATGAATCATGTTCTAATGAATTTTTAAATTCATTATATGTAATGTAACTTTACGAATTTTAGAGATATGTTTTTCATTGTCTTGAATTCTTGGTTCTCATGAAATTTCTCAAGTTTAGTTGTATTATTTCTCATCTTTATCACAAATCTTTCTCTTTAAAAAAAATCAATTATTTTACTCTTTATCATAATCTTTCTATTATAAATTTATCACCTCTCACCTATTTAGAAAAAGATAAAATTTATATTCACAAATCACAATTATCACATTTATATTGCAAAACCTAACAAAACTCATACCACCTTAATTAAATAAGCAACAACATTGTATAAATTCAAAAATTTCAAAAATTTACCATAGGCAGCGGAAAACACAAAATCCCTAAGTTTCACAATTAAGGGTTATACTAATTTGGGAAAAATTATAATTAGGGTTCATACCAATTTCATAAAATAATCCATAAAATCATAATTAGGATTTATACTAATTTTGGATAAACTTGATCATAATAAGATACTAACCTTGATCTGTGAGAGATCATGTGAGAATGTATATTTCAATCTCAATTGTTTTTTAACCTCTGTTTTCCAATCTATCTCTTTGTGTTTCTTTCTCCTCACACACTTTTGTGATAACTTACATGGTAGAAAGATCTTATAACAAAAAAAAAACCCTAGTCTCTTTTATAAATCAATGTCTCCATTAAATTTTTTATTTTATCTTTGGTTTAATTTTTATTATTATTTTCCATAATATAAACTTAATATGAATAATATATAAATATAATTTTAAAAAATATAAAGATATATAAAAAATAAATTTCAAAAAATTTGGGGGAGTCGTGGCTCCCCCTGACACTTTTTCTGCCACTGTTTGGCCTGGTTTCGTAATGTAGAATTATGCCGAAAACATGTTATGCATATTTATGCAGACTCATTGGGCGAGTTTTCAAGTCAGAAGATCCCAGACTTTTGAAGTCGTTGGGCGAGGCTACTCCTCTTGGCAAGTTTCAAAGTTAGTAGCTTTCTGAATTGGGAAACGCTATGCGAGCAATTCTCGTTGGACGAATTATTTGAAAGATTTTCCCTACAATTCCAATGATAACCTCATTGAACAAGCCATTTAGTCTCTGGTCAAAAAGGAAAATTTTGCACTTCTTGCCCAACGAGAAGATGTGCTCGTTGAGTGAGTGAATCAGAACCTGAGCAAATGCTAATTGATCTATTTTAAGAAACTTTGTAAATTTTATGAATGATTGATTTAGAAAGATAAGATGTATATGAGATTGTTTATATGAAACTCAGTTGAGATTGGTTTATACTAATTCAAGGAGAATTAGTAGTGGTTATTGTAGTGTAAGCATTGATGTGAGAGTTCATTTGGAAGTTATCCTGACGCTCTAATGACCATCAATTTCTCAAGTAGAGAAGGATGAGGCACATGGTGAGAGGATCCTAGGGGTTTTACCTTGACTAAAGATGTTAACGGACTAACCTTTTGTGTGATATTGTCTACCGCTCTATAGAGCACTAGATGTCACCACAAGTGCATAACTTACCAAGACTCGACATCAATGCTCGTATCTGGATAATTGAGTCGTAATCTTAATTCTTTATATGAAATATAGTGATGGATTTTGTATGATCGATATAACTGTATTACTAAATTATTTGATCTTTTAAATCTTTTGTAAATTAGGTTACCCTTCTTCTGTGATTTTGTCTTGTGTTGTTTGTTTTTCTTTTGCGATGATCAACTTTCAGTGGGAGTAGAGGTGGTTGCAGGTTTAGAGGCACGTCTGGAGGATGAGGAGTCATGAGTTAGTTTAGTGGAAGGTAGCGAGGAGCTATTGTAAGTGGTTAATTTATGTATAGAGCTAGATTTGAGTTTTAGTTGGTTTGTATAAAGGTTATATTCTTATAGTCCTATCGTTTATAAGACTTATCAATATGCTTTATACATTGGAGTATTTGTGTGAACACTAGAGTGAGACATCCTATTGTATTAAGTTGTTTAAGTTTTTAGGCTGCTTAATTTGAGATGTTACATTTGCATAAGTACATAGTATGAGATCGAAAAAAAAATAATAATTCAAACAATATTTAAGTAAAAGCATAATATTTGTTAAGTTTAAATTTAAAAGAAACTTATGGATATTTACGTAAATGTGTATGTGCTCAGGTGTTTTTTCCTCAATCATCTCTCCATTCATGTAAAAAATGAGAATATTTCATTATCCTTCAAATCCATTTGTGTAAATTGTGTCTGATCCATGGAAGCAAATAAGATTCACCCATCCTTTTATAAACAGTAAATTCCTACAAGGAAACACAATCTAGTTCACATAATACTTTATTGCAAGAGAAAAGAGACTTTGAGGAAGATCTCATGATATTTAACAAAAATTAATCTTAAAAAACAAATAAAAATTATAAAATTAAAAATATAAAATTAGATAATTATATCATAATAAAATTATTAAATATTAAATAAAAATATAATCTTATAATTTTAATTTCATAACTTTTTAATTATTTAATTATGTAGTTAATATTTTTATATTTTATAATTAAGTTATTATAAATTTATAAAAATATATAATTATATAATATAATTATAAAATTATAAAATTACAAAAAACAATAAAAATACGAAATTATAAGATTAAAAAATGAAATTTTAAAATAATGATATAGTGACATTATGAAATTACGAAATTCGAAAAATATAAAATTATGTGGTTAAGACATGAAATTAAATCTAAAAAATTATATTTTTTATTTTATATTTAATAATTTCATATTTATTATTATCTAATTTTATATTTTATATATCTTTTTATCTTTTAATTTTATAATAATAATTTACTTTAAAATAATTTTTATTAAATACATTAAATCTTTGAAAAGTCATCATTACATTTTTTTAAGTATTATATAGCAACACTTAAAGAAAATTATCAGCATATCTCGACATTTATATCTTTTTGTTTTTTATCAATTGCAATAATTTATTTTATTTTATTTTCATTCTTTAATACAAGCATATCTCGACACCCGTGCAAAGCATTATTTACTCGTTGCTTTTCAGCTTTTATCTGTCTTAATTTGAATTTTAAAGGTTTTTCTTTAAAACTTGACCTATTGAAAGAGAAACAAAAGTATCAGACCAATATGTATTATTTTTGGAATATCAAAACTATTTTTAAATTTATGGATACATGCTTCAGATATTTAAATATTTATATTTAATTATATTTAAATTTCAATGTAAAAATACTATAATAATTGTTTAAATTATCAAATTATAATAAATTTTTATTTTATTATATCAAATAATTATTTACAAACTTTTATTGATTTTCATTCTTATTTTTTTAATATAAATAATTATATTTTCTTTTACTTTATTCGTCTGTCTTTTATTTTTATTGTTTTTTATTTTAGTATTTTTATTGACATCTCAATGAAATACAATAAAATACGTGAACATTGGTAATTAAACGTAAAAACGAATTATAATATTTTCAAATACTAAAATTTTATCTAATAATATTTAAATGTTTAATTTATTTATTTATTAAATTATATATATTAATACTTTGATTTTTAATTATTATTTTTATAATAATATTTTGAAGATTAAATAAACATTTTAATCTCATCATTATAAAAAAACAAATTAAGTTAATTTATCTTTAATACAATAAATATATAAAATAAATTAAAAAATTATAAATAAACTAATCCATCTATCTAAAATAAATTAAATCAAATTACAAAATTTTTAAGTCATAAAAAATAAACCGGATTGAAGCAATCCTTTCTTAGGTTGTGTTCGTTTATAAAGATAGATGTGAGAGAGAGTGTGAAGATGAATTTGTGTTAATTTGAGTGAATGAATATGTGTGTTTTTTTGAGTTGATGTAGATAGGGGTGGCAAAACGGGCTGGGCCCAACGGGCCAGCCGTCAGCCCGTGCTAAAAGGAACGGGCTGGGTTGAAGATTTCAATCCGTCAGCCCATTCTGGCCCGTCCCGTCCAGCCCGTCAACTTGACGGGCCAAAGTACGGGCCAGCCCGTCCTGACCCGTTGGTCCGTTTTAAAAAAGTAAAATAAAATAAAAATAATTAAAAAGATTAATTTTTAGATTATATATTTTAAATGTATAAATATATAATAATATTGTAATTTAAATCATTAACACCTACAAATTAAGTTTGAATTATTAGTTATAATTGAATAATTTAATATGTAAATTTAATAATAATTTTAACTTATCTAATTAAAAACATTAACTAATCAATTAAAGTTAAAATAATATTTTATTTGATTAAATATGACTTTAATAATAATTTATATGTATATATAAACAAATTTAAAAAATAAAAAAATTAAAAAATTTGAAAACTAATTAAAAATAAAAAAACTAGACGGGCCAGCCTGGCCCGGCCCGTTAGCCCGTCCTATACGGGACGGGTTGTGACTATTGGCCTGTTTCTGTTTGACGGGTCAGGCCCGGCCCGACCCGTTTTTTGACAGGCCACATACGGGCCGGGCCAAAACGGGCCGGACTGGCCCGTTTGTCAACCCTAGATGTAGAGTGTAAAGTGAGTAAATTTGAAGATAAATTTTGTGTAAGTTAGTGAATGATTTGAATGATGTGATAGATTAAAAAAAACTTTTAATAAATAAAATTTGAAAATTACTAAAATATCCTTGATGATAAAAAAAATAAAATGATTAATAAATCAGTTAAAAATATTAAAGTTTATTAATATTTTAATTATTATAAAAATTTATATATTTTTATTATTTTTAATTATTATATACATATATTAATAATAATAAAATTAAGGGTTAAATATGTTTTTGGTCCCTCAAGTTTCAGTGATTTTTGGAATTAGTCCCTCATCAAAACTTTATACCAATTTAGTCCTTCATATTTTAAAATGCGTGAATTTAGTCCTTTTAACCAAATTTTGTTAAGTTTATTTGACGTTTCAAACACATTTCATGATAGTATTTAAGTTAACATTGAAACAAAAATGTGTCAAACAGTGTAAATAATTTAAATACTATCATGAAATGCGCTTGAAACGTCAGATAAACTTAACAAAATTTGGTTAAAAAGACTAAATCGATGCATTTTGAAAGATGAAAGACTAAATTGGTCAAAAGTTTTGATGAATGACTAATTCTAAATTTCGCTGAAACTTGAGGGAGCAAAAACATATTTAACCCTAAAATTAATTGTATGTACATAATTATATTTTTAATGGTATTTTAATTATTATTAATTATTATATACGTATAGTATTAATTTATACATTAATGTATTAATCATAATATTTATAACAATATTTTAATTATTATATAAAAAACATTAAAAATAAGTATTATTATATATATATATATATATATATATATATATATATATATATATATATATATATATATATAGTTGAAGATACATTTATCATACAAATAGAAGAAAGAATTACCAGGACTTTACAATAGTAATTAAATATTAATAAGATCATAAAAATAAATTTAGTGGAAATCACTCTAAATCTATATTTGAGAAGGAATGAGATTTGGCTATTCAATCACAGACCCATCGCCTCAAATCTATTTGTGAGAACATGTGAAAAGTGAGAACATCATCACAAATCTACAAATTTATAACATCTGCGCATACGAACACTGCCTTAGATTAACCCGTGACCAACATGTAAGTCGGTTGACCGGCTCTTGTATCTATTGTAAATCTGATAAATATTTTTATTTTAAAATTATTTATAGGTACTATGTTTTTTTAAAGATAAAGGTATAATGTTCTGACACAATGTCTCACACGTGTATGAGGAACAACCAATAGTTGTTCCGTTCCAGACTCTTCTAATTGGATTCTCGGACAGATAATGTAATCGACAGTGATATCCAATTTGAGTGTAGTATCTTATTCAATGTGACCAAATTTAATATTCCACAAAATAAGATATTTTATATTTTATAGCCATATATACCGCACCATTTGTTCTGTACCCCGCGCAGTTCCTAAATGTTTGCTTATTAATACCAACGTGTATAATATTCACAATCTCTGCCGTACACTTATATTTCCATAATTAATTTAGTATTCGTGCATTTTTATACATTGCTACATGTGAAAATACAGTAAAAAAGAGAAAGCGTGAAAGAAAAGTACGCAGTGTCCCACCCACGTGGGCCTCACAATAATAATTTTTTACAAGAAAAACTATGAACTACGTCTCTCTGGGCGCTGGGCCTTTAATTACTCCATGCTGCTTCACCTCCTTCACATCACAATTCTGAGTCCAACACATTGAGATGGCTGCTACACCAGGACTCGAGCATTCTAGGAAGGCTTTGGGATGGGCTGCTAGAGACAAATCTGGGGTTCTCTCCCCCTTCGACTTCACCAGAAGGTATTCATTTCAACCTCTTCAATTCCTCAACCTTAGAACTACTTCATGCTTCTCATGTTCTGTTTTCTAATGGAGCAGGGAAACTGGAGAAAAAGATGTTGCAATCAAAGTCTTATTCTGTGGTATATGCCACACTGACCTCCATATTATTAAGAGTGAATGGAGTGAGTCCACTTATCCACTGATACCCGGGTAAGCCTCCTACTCTTTCTCACCTATTTTTCAAACACAAGATCTTGTCTTAACTTTTACCTTGGATAGCTGAAACAAGAAAGAGTTCTGAAAGTTTGTTGATATAATGAATTTGTAGTATGACATTCAAAATATGAATTAAAATGACTAAGCTTTAACTCAAATTTGGAGGGTGCGCACGCACAGAAAGAAGAAACAAGATTTTTTGTAGTCACTGCGAGATAACCATTCGAAGTAAGTTATATAAATATAGAACACGTAAGACATTACATCTGTTGTTTAGATGTAGATCTGCTAAACGGTAAGTTGGAAAGTAAAGAGAGGGTGAGGTACCACCGTGTGCATGGAACAGAGTTGACCTTAGTGGACAAATACCTTTGATGCAGACAATTTATTTGATAAATTGTTAGCTACCTTTTCAATAAAAGATGTTATTAGTTGTTTATCATTGACAAGTTATTAGTGTTAATGATAGATTGAATTCTGATTTAAGCAACAAAACGCAGGCACGAGATTGCAGGTGAAGTGATTGAGGTTGGAAGCAAGGTACAGAAGTACAAGGTGGGAGATAGGGTGGGTGTGGGTTGCATGGTTAATTCCTGCAGGTCGTGCAATAGCTGCGATGAGGATCTTGAGAATTACTGTCCAAAATCAATTCCGACGTATGGGGCGAAGGATATTGATGGGAGCATCACACAAGGAGGCTACTCCGATCTGGTGGTTGTAGATGAACACTTTGTGATCAGTATTCCTGATAACCTACCTCTTGAGGCTGCTGGTCCTCTCTTATGTGCTGGGATCACAGTTTATAGCCCTCTCATATTTTTTGGAATTGACAAACCAGGCCTGCATGTGGGTGTGGTTGGTCTTGGTGGCCTTGGTCATATGGCTGTTAAGTTTGCCAAAGCTTTTGGGGCTAAGGTCACTGTAATCAGCACATCTCCAAACAAAAAGAAGGAAGCTATCGAGCGTCTTGGAGCTGACTCATTTTTGGTCAGTCGTAATCAAGATGAGTTGGAGGTACTTTCCCTTTCTCTTTCTGAACCTTTCTACAACTATTTTATGAAAGTAGTATGGTGTAAAATCTGCTTTGTATATTATTGAGTTTTTTAGTATGGTTTAGTTTGTGTGTCTGTGAGGCAAAGTCATTGTTTAACTATTGTAATTGCCATTTTTCTGTTCAGGCTGCAAAGGGCACCCTGGATGGTATAATAGACTCCGTATCTGCACACCATTCTCTGGTCCCTCTCATCAATTTGTTGAAGACTGGTGGGAAACTTGTGATGGTTGGTCTACCTGATCTTCCTTTGGAGCTACCCGTCTTTCCTATACTACGTATGTATATGCACATCAAAAATTATTACACTTGTATAAACAACCTTCCCGCTATATAAACTAGATGTAAAATTAACTTGTATATAGTTCATGATAAAATACATTTTGTTTTTCTTAAAGACGTACAGTTTTTTTCATAACGTTGATGATAAATATTGTGTTTGGGTTGCAGCGAGAAAGAGTGTAGCTGGCAGTAACATTGGAGGAATAAAGGAGACTCAAGAGATGATTAATTATGCTGCCAAACACAATATACATCCTGACATCGAGATTATTCCTGTTGATTATGTAAACACGGCAATGGAGCGTCTCCGCAAAGCAGATGTGAAATATCGATTCGTTATCGACATCGGGAAGACAATGAAGCCCAGCTCTTAAATTTTCATCATCTATGTAGCTGACTGAGGAAGGAAGAAATTGGAGGAAGATATGGTTGTTGCTTTAAATAAAGGAATTTACCCATGTTGTCGCTAGTGAATGTGTAGTTTGATTGGAAGTTTTACTGTGTGCTTTTGGATTTTAGCAGTGAATGAAATGATGTAGTTGCTATCATTATCTTTAACTTTAATATTATGGGATTAATATTTATCTTTTTCTTATACTGCTAAGGAAAAACTGAGGAGAAATTTTCTTTAACTAAAAATTTTATAAACGGCCAAGGAAACTAATATAATAAGCGTACATCGCCTAACAGGTTGAAGGGAACACAAAGCACATCGCCTTTCTCTGCTTTCGATTAACGGGTTGAACGGATTGTGGAGAATGGACTAGGTTGAAGCAAATGAAACCCTTGGAAAGAGGGAGGTTGAAGAATGGTTGTGTAAGGAGAATAAATGTTTTCGAAAATCACGTCTTTCTTTATCTCTCCATCAATGCCACCGTGTTTTACTAAAAATATTTCAAATATAAAAAAGTAAAAGCTAGATAAGCTGTCACGTAAGGTTGTCAAATTTGTTGTCAAAATTTGATTTTTACGATATCATTATCCATTTTAATATTCTTCTACCACTTTTCTTGGGCCAGAGACATTTGTAATGACGGAGTTTGAAAGAAATAAATTTGATTTGAGATTCAATTAAATATTTTGTTAATACAAATTCAAATTGCGTATAAGTTGGATCTGACAAATTTAGTTTAGATATTCTTAGGCAACTTTTTTCAAATGAAAAATTACCAATTTTAGTTCTCTTTTGAAACATTCAATTACAAGTAACGGAAAAGAGCTTGGGTATTATAATATATTTGTATTGAATTAATTTTCCAAAAATTAAGTTTTTGAAGAAATTATTTTACTTATAAAAGTTTACTAATAATAAATGTTACAATCTCATATTTGTTTTTAAAATATGGATAATAAAGTTTCATTATTTTTTTTATTTAGGTTCACAACATTATTGTCTTAGGATTATCCAGTGATATATAATCAATCATACATGTTTTTTTTGGATATCTATAACATATTGTCTTTGAATCACAACATTATGTTTTGTTCGAGCTATTTCAATACCAACCTGTGTGTAAGGCTTCCAAGATCTATAGTTTGAAAATGTTTGCACAAGTGTCCCTTTAACTAAGATATTAGAACAACATTCCTTATAATAACTTTATTGTCAACATGAACTGTTAAGTGAACACATTTTCTAAGAGATGTATAAATGTATAATAGTAAAAGCAAGACGATCTCGTTCACTGTGTTTTAGCCAAAATGTTTGAACAATGTAGCTATTTTCTAAACCAAACACTTAAATATTGTTGGGATCATAGAGAAAGTGGTGAAACTTATAAACCAAATTGGACTTCTTTGAAGTAACGAACGCAAGAAGTTTCTCCACATTTTTCTTATATATTGTTTAGGGATGTCAACGGGCGGTAGGGTATGGATAGTAGCTCCCTGCTGGATAAATATTCGCCCCATACCCGTATCTATATCCGTCGGATATCCGTTATGCGGCCCGTCTATTTTGTTCATATCCGCGGGTATCCACTGGTACCCGCGAGTATTTACAAAAATATTTTAAAAAATAAATGTTTAACCATAATTAGTGTTTGGATCAACAAGTCTTCTTTCTCTGTGAAAAACAAACAAATAAAAAATCACTATCAATTTATATTGTAGTTTATTTTTGAATAAAATATTAAAAAAATTACTAACTTCATCCATGTCCACCTCTTGCAACATTCTATACAGTTTCATGTTGTCCAATTTTAATTTAGAAGAACCTGAAAACATAAGAAGTTCATTAAAAATTTCCAACAATCACTTAATTAAAATATCTAAGTAAAAGTGTTAATTTCATTACCTTTCATGTTGGTCCATAACCAGTTTTGGAGACACATCAATGCCTCCACAGTATTTGGAAGTAATTTATTCCGTTGTTGGGTAAGAATCTGAGCACATTATTGAATAAAGACTCATAATGTTTTTTACTAATATATATATATATATATATATATATATATATATATATATAAGGGTATTTTTCTGAATTAAAGTTTAACGGGTACAGGTATCCACGGGTACGGATATTATGATACCCGTACCCACAGGTAGCGGGTATCCATTTTTAATATCCATTTTCTACCTGTTGCGAGTTTTATCCGCAGATACCCGCGGGTACGAATTTTTTTGACATCCCTGATATTGTCATTAAGAAAAACATTTTTAATATCCAATTAATGAAGTGATCATCGATGACTACCTGTCAATGAACAAAAAAGGACCAACAATAGTCATTGGAGAAAAAAAATAACATTGCAATTAAGACCACTTATATAAGTGTATGCTTTGACAACTAAACATGCTAAAAACTAATAAATTTCATCATTAGGGCCAACATTAATGCCATAAACCCATCAACATCCAATCGTATTCTTGCGTGGAAGCAAAAGTAACTCCAATATTTTACTATTTTACCACCAAGATGCAAAATAATAAATGTGTGGTGCAGTGAGCAACAAGTGAGAGGTATTTGTAGTGAATATAGAGGTGTATCGAGTAAACACAGGAAACAAGTCCAACAACAATAAACAAGCCGTAGGGGGCGCGAGATTATCACATGGGTTACATAATGTAAAATAAAACAAGTTCAAACATAAGGGCCGTGGGTTAACAGAATATGGAGGTTCACGAAGGAAATAAGACAGCAAGCCTGACAATGTTATGTAAAGGAGGTGTATGAAAGGTGAAAACCGGGGTGGACGAAGAAATGGTGGATTCAGGCCCGAAGCCCTTCTTCTGTCTTTTGCAGAAAATCCTTAAGGGGTTTCTTCTTCTTTCGTGGAACGTGGGGTTCCTTCCCCCGTTCTCTTCTCCAACGCGCGGCACCAAGGGAGTGGCACCAGGTTACCTCGCAGGACCTTCTCCACCATGCCAACTACTTCCGTTCAGCCAAACCGCCGTCGTTAGGACTGTTGCTGGCAACGCTTCTCGTGGCCGGAGGAGCCACCAGAGGCGCCGTCGCGGTCGCTCCAAGTCCGGCCAGAGCCTCCGTTTGTCACCGCGCTCGCGGCCAAAGATACCGCGTGCACCGCCGGCGGCATTCCCCCTCTTCGCTGTAGTCTTTCCAACACTCCTTCTCATCCATTCGAAATCGGGATTGGGGCTTGGCAGCCACTCCACCGCCACTGTGCGACCTGCGTTCGAAGCTCAGATTCGCCGGCGGCAATGTCGCCGGATATTGGCTCTCCTCCTTCTTCTGTTTCCTGTTGGGTGTTGGAATGGTTGGGGATGAATGATTGTGTTGGTTCGAATGAACGAAGATGATGCTGCAATGAGTTTTGGTAAGGGAGAAGATAAATGATGGCAAAATAGAGGGGATGGTGATAACGTGTGGGTTTTGTGATGGTGGGAAGGTGATTCTCTCTGTGTTGAGGGCTGGATGATGGGTTTGATTATGAATTCAAAATAGATTATAAAGCATCAAATAGTAGTGTGCGAAAACGATATAATAGTAGTATGCGAAATGTAGCTCTTCAGTAATCAAAAACAATATAAATTAGAAATGTGAAAATATTTCGACCCGTGACCTATCATGTCGTCGAGAAAAATTCAACTTTTTAAAATTCAATTTTTTTAAAAGTGAGTTGAACTCAATTCGATTCATTTAATTCATGGATTAAACGAGTTTGAGCCGGGTTGAAAGTAGGTTGGGCTACTTAACCCACCAACATTTTTTATAATTTTTTTATAATTTTTTAAAATTTTCTTTTAATTTTCTTTTATTTTTTTAATAATTATTTACTATCCCTATTATATTTGTTCACAATTTCATATTTTTAAATGTTAGAATGTTGTTTAATTATATTTGAATAGTTTGAATGTTTAATTAATTTGATTGTCAAGTTATATATATATATATATATATATATATATATATATATATATATATATATATATATATATGTTGATACTTTAATCTTTAACTATAATCTTTATAGTAAATTACTCAAGTAATCGTCTTATAAAATTTTTTTTCTAAATTAGCATGAAAAAAATGTATAGTTTTTTTATTTATATTTTGTTGAATAGCATGACAGAAAATTTGTAATATTAGCCATGCTTCCTTAGACTAATGGATACTTTCTTGGAAATAATTCTTTATATATTGGTGGTGAACATGATCAAAACATTGGTTCTTGATTTTATTATGATTGTCATTTCATGGGTTACTTAAAAATTTATTTAAATATTTGAATACTAAAAAAAAATAAAAAAATTAGGTGGGTTGGTGAGCCAACCCACTTAACCCACCACCAACCCGTGGTGGGTTGAGCTGGGTTACAAAATTTCTGGCTCACCAGAAAGTGAGCCGGGTTAGGTTCACTCATTTTCAATCCAACTCGTGGTGAGCCAACCTGTGTGAGCCGGGTTGGCTCACTTTGACATGTCTAAAAATGGAGATTGGTACCTGATTTTTCAAATAAAATTAATTAAAGATTAAAATTGTTTACTTATGAGACAATATTATTCTCTTTATGTGATAACTTTTTTTATAACATATCTTACAAGATGTATTTTTATGTCTTTTTATAAGACTAACTAATGGGACATTAGTTTTATGGTTAAGTATATTTTTAGTTCCTGAACTTGGACCCAAAATTGGAATTCTTCTTTGTCCAAAACTTTAATATATTTTGGCCCTAAACTTTAAAAATGAATAAATATAGTCCTTTTAACTCAATTAAATTAATTTTTTTTTGAAGTGTCGAACATATTTCTCAGTAGATATTGAGCCAATAATGTGTCAAACAGTTTCCTCCAGAATATCCATGGCATACTTTCTTTGAGATATAACAATATCATCATTGGACTGTGCCACCTCAATACCCAAGAAATTTCTGACATGGACGAATTTCAATTTTGAGTCAAAGTTCGGAGACTAAAAACATACTTAACCCTTAGTTTGATATCTTTACCGGTAGAGATCATGAACCTTTTAACAAGTTCATGAATACTTAAGTATATCACATACCGTTCATTGAATAATCTAACCTATCACGAACTGTTAATCAGAAATCCAATATGTATTATCTATGAATTAATAACAATTGTGCACTATAATTGTTATTTACAAATAATATAATTTATTAATTAATATTATTCTATAATAATAATAAAATAGAGAATAATAATTTTATATAATAAAATTATATAAAATAAACATGACAATGGAGGGGCTAAAGAAAAGGAATCAAGGTTGGGAATTGTAGTGGGGTTCGTGAAGTGTGTTGGCCGTGACTAATAGAGAATGGTGGTCCCCCTGATGGTTGAAATCAGGTTCTGTTTCTAGTTATGTGTTATGAATAGTGCTTGTTGAAGATGATCAATGAAGGAGGAGAGGTGTGCTCTATCTGTGAGCTTGTGAATTTTTGTGCAGAAAGAATGGTGGCGGAAGGAATGGAGGATGAAGGTGATGAAATGAAAAACTTGATGTAATGGAGTGTTGTGATGAATGCTAGTGTGTTGGTTGGAGGGAGAAGAATAGTCCATGATGAAGGGCATATGGAAACTTATGTCAGCAAAGTCGTTCTCCTTGTGCTTATGATAGTGTGGTTGTGTTGAATGTAGTCTTCGGTCGGGGTGGAAGGGAGAACTCCATTGTAGTGAGATAGCCTTCGTCATGGATTCGTGGGACCCCAAAAAACCTGACTTAGGCTTGGTAATGTAACGTTCTCCATAGGAAAATGTTTCTTGCCATTTAGCCACCCTACCTTCTCGGTCCAAACTAGTGACATGCAATGTATTTTCGGGAATTTATTCCTACATCTTCGAGATTTCTTTTTAAAATCCAAAAATATCTTTTAACCATTTAAGAAAAGTTACGCAGATCATACTTTCAAATTTACTATTGAATGTCGACTTTTGATAAAAGTATTTTCGGATATCCACATCCAACGAAGAATTTTAACTTCTAAATATAAAAATATATATCAGAAGTCAAATATATTGGAAGTCAACTTCCACACACACACACACACATATATATATATATATATATATATATATATATATATATAATATATATATATATATTACTTTTTTAATTTAAAGTTTATTTTCTTCAATTATACATAAAATTAAAATTAATATTTTATTTTATTTTTAAAATATATATTAAGAACTATGAAAACATAAAAAATAAATAAAAAGAAAAAGTTGTTTAAAATTTAAAAAACATAAACTTTAAATAAAATTAAAAAAATTAAAATTTAAGTATTTTAATTTAATTTATTTCTTAAGTATTTTTAATATATATTTAAAAAATAAAAATAAACATTAATATATATATATATATATATGTATATATATATAATATATATTCTTTAAAAATTGACTTTTGGTAATATTTATGTGAGGCCCATTTTTACTACTCCTTCTTTCTCTCTTCTACAACTCACAGAACAATACTCTCTCACCCTCACTCTATATCATTCATTCTCTCCATGTTTCCTCCAATTTTTCTCTAACAAAAAGGGCTTGAGCTCTAGTCCAAATTCTGATCACTTCCTCCCTTCCTGTAATAGCAATCAAGCCTGAGGCTAGTGCAAAATCTCTTCCTCAAGTTGTACATCTCCTCCCACGTGTAAGTTAACTCCAATTTCTTCTTTGTCTTCAAATTTTTGAATTTTGGATGCTTCAATCTTTCTGAGTCGAGTTAGGGTCCCATTCTTACTCTTGGTATCTGTAAATCCAGCTCCTTAGGTTCTGAAATTGAGGTATCTCCCTATTGAGAGCTGAACTTACAAGTGGTAATTTCAAAAGGTAAGGGAAGCTAACCTTTTTCTTAAAATTCGTATGGAAATATGTTCTGTTGGCTCTGGATTGCGTGTTTGAGTGTTGAATTGATGTTTGAACTGCATAATTGGGTGTGTTTGAAATTGTGTGAAGAATTTGAGCTTCTGCATGTGGGAATAGGTGCGTAATTTGGTATTTTCGCCTAGGTAAGTGGCTCTCGCCTGAGCACCCAAAGTCTGAAAATACAATACTTTTCTTATAAAATACATTAGAGTTATATTATATATTTTATTATTTTACAATAATATATATATATATATATATATAAGATAATTAAAGATGATGTTTTTTTACTAAAGAAAATAATAATAATAATTAAGTGTAGTAAAAATAAAAATGATAAAATAATAATCTTTATAAAGATATAATAGCATAATAATAGTAATATTAATAAGTAATATATTAGTTATAATAGTTATAAATAAACTTTCAGTTATTATTATTATTATTATTATATGAATATTATATATATATATATATATATATATATATATATATATATATAAAAAAAAATGTTACTAATTATACTCTAATGTTGCATATAATTTTATATTAAGAACAATTTATTTAAAATTTTATTTATATATATTCAAAATTGTCCTAAGTTGTAAATAGACTTAAAAAAATACTTTTATTTTGATAATTTTGATATTATCAACTATATGCAATTGATTCTTCTTTTGAAAATAACCTTACACATACAAAATAATCATGATAACTTATTGTTCACTCAACATTGTCTTTCCAATTTCAGGGGGTTTAAGTGAGTTCGAAAGTTCTGATGTAGCATTTAATGATCCTGAAGTTAAACTTCACATAGAAAAGAAGCAGGTATTAAATTTCAAATTTTAACATGGATTGTATCCAAATTTGGCCACTTTCATGAATTTATCTTCGATTGGGTATGTCCTAAGATCACAGTGCAAAATGGCATCATTCGTGTAACTTTCTCAAATCCGGAGGTCCCTATCCTTGGAATATCATATAATGGAATAAACAATATGCTTGAAGGTCGCAGTAACTTCAAGAACAGAGGGTACGTATATATCTATGGCATCTTTAACTTATATTCAATAACTTCCTTTTAGTTCATAAAAATTAAAAAGTTGAGCTTTTCAATAACTAAAGAATTGAAATCATTTCTCAATAAGTGTAGTTGTACATAGTAGTACTATAGTAGTACTAACAAATGTCGTATCTATAAGGATTTAGTAAATAAATTGATAGTTGAATTTTTGGGTTTTTTGATTGATAAAGAGTGCAAGTAAATAAAAATAGTAGAAATTAGATAGATTGAGTGAAGTAGGAGCTATGAATTGATTTCACCTTCTTCTACTATACTACTACCATCTTGGTTACTTACTATGCAAATCATTTAGTGTCCTGGGAGTACTCTTTCTATGTAGATCTAGGTTCATCTCTGATACACTAGAACCTAAGGACTCCAAACCCAGTGTGATTCCTTAACTCTTGGTAGAATGAGTCCTTGCTTTAATGTGCAAGACTCTTTTCTCCAACGTTCACTCTGGTATGCCATGGAGCATCAGTACATGTATGATGATTTGATTAGACCATAATTTGACATTGGTTTCCCAAATCAATTCAAACTTGTTAAATAGATGAGTGATCAATCATCATCAAGCATAAATCAAACCACAAACAATTGAATGAAAGCAGAGATAAATACCCAATGAGTAGAAGTGAATATAATCAAAATTGATTACATCAAACCTGGACACAAAGGAGTTCAACTACTTATAGAATATTACAATGCAATTTCAGCATCATCTACACATAAGATTTACACTAAGAGCACCTCCCTCGTGCCTCAAAGACCTTATTCTATTCTACTGCTACATTCTGGAGCCTTCACTCAATGCTTGAAATGAGAACCCAAGGTCTTTCTTGTAAAAGTGTTTGGGCGGTGCTCAACCCAACTTTTGGCGCTCCGTCATGCACCGCCTTAAGTGCTGAGACATTCTCTTGTGGCTCAGCCATGAACCGCCTTACGTGCTGAGCACATATCTCTCATGGCTCAGTCATGCACCGCCTTAAGTGTTGAGCACCATTTTGTTGTGGCTCAGCTCCAAAAGTCATGTTATGGATCCTTCCTTGACCGCCTTACTATAGCTCGATAATGAATTTTGGAGCTCAACTGCATCATTTTTAATTCTTCGAATAATTGCTGCAAAATCACTAAAATTCATTAATTTCTTATTTTTCTTCTTTTTAGTATCTCATTCTGTAATTATAAGCTAAAATGGGTAGTTTACTTACAAAATATTATCAATTAAAGTATTAAAGTATGATAGGTTTATATGAAAATTTTACGCGTTCTAGACACTTATCACAATATTTTCTAAGTTATCCACAATCTTAAAAATGATGGAGAAAACAATTCCATTTCTATTTGCCAACAAGAACTAAGATATGCGAACAAAATGTAAAGGTTGCAAAATACTTCTATAGCAGCAACATCGTTATCAAATTTCAAAAGAAACTTATATATCAATTTAACATGAACTTTTCCATGGCAAAAAAAAAAAAAACAACTTCCTACATTTAGTGTCCACAACCTCGTCATTTAAATAAAATGTTTTTCTCCCAATACCCTCAGCCCTAACCCTAAACACACATCTAATAAATTAAATTCCACTACTTTGCCACCAAGATCGAAATCACCCCTCCTTTCAAGTCATTTATTACATAATTGAGATAACAGATTCCCACTTATCTTTACCAATTCGTTTAACACTGTGAACCACCAAAACGGTGTGTCTGCAATATATTATTTATGTTCCACACTTAATCTTTCATTCACAACACCAAAATACTTCGTTTTGCAAGAATGACGGAAACAAATTTGTATAAACAATTTTGAAGTTAGGTCCTTAAAAGTGAAAAAGAAAGTGCAGATGTACAAACGCACATACTTCTTCTCCTCACTACATTGACTAATTTCCCCACCTTTACTCCCCATTCTTCTACTCCTCTTGACAAACAAAACAAAAACTAAATGCAGACGTACAAATGCGTAAATGCCCTAGGATATCTGAATGAAGACCAACAAAGAGTATGAACCAAGAATGGAAGAGTTGTCCATGATTGCAGGAAGGGAACGATAGCAAAACCACACTAAAAAACCATCGAATGTTGTGGAGAAAACAAACTAGATACCTTGCTTTTCACTTTTGTCAAAGATGAAATCTTTTCGATTTTCTCTACCAAATATGAAATGTTTTGCCTCCAATACCACTTGAATGATTAAAGACCAATTATAATTTTTTATTTGTTATAGTAAACTATTTTAATAACCAATAATTTTTTATTTTATAAATTAGTATCTAGATTGATTATAATGATTAACAATTTTTTATCACTAAAATACTAAAATTGGTTATTAATGAAGAATTTTTTTATTGTGATTGTGATTGATTACCCCATTGGACACAAAGGATATAAATTACTTGATCTGTTTACTAACATAACTTTCACTTCTTGGGATCAAGTTCTATAAAAATGTTTTTCCATTCAAAAGTTAAGTTTTTCTACACTTTGACAATGATATCTCTTATCCTGTTCTTCCTAACATTGAACATTCTAATGTTTTTTATGGCGTATAAACTTTTATAATTTTTTTGAAAATAATATAAAAAGTTTTATTCTTTATTCTTTGCTCTATGTTAGACTCAATATAGGATTTTATCCCAAAAGAAGGTTTTTCCACGCAAGACACCTTAGAACAATCTGGCCTCTCCTTCCCTAGAACAATCTGGCCTCTCCTTTCCTAGAACAATCTCGCTTCTACTAAATATTTTATTAATGAATCATTAGAGACATTCATATTTGCTTTATTTTAAAATTAATCATATTTGTTCTGTTGTACCTACATCTTTGGTTGATTAATACCAACGTGTATAATGTTCACAATCTCAACCGTACACATTTTTGAATAATGAATTTGATTATTTGTGCCTTTTTATTATACGTTGCTACGTGTGTAAATACAGTAAAAAAAGAGAAAGCGCGAAAAGAAAAGTAAGCAGTGTCCCCACCCACGTGGGCCTCATAATTATTGTTTGCGTACGTGAAGCATTATGAACCACATATCTCTGGGCGTAGGTGCCTTTAATTACACCCATGCTGCTTCACACCCTTCACAATTCTTGAGACCAACACACTGAGATGGCTGCTACACCAGGACTAGAGCATTCTAGGAAGGCTTTCGGATGGGCTGCTAGAGACAAATCTGGGGTTCTCTCCCCCTTCGACTTCACCAGAAGGTATGCATTTCAAACCTCTTCAATTCCTCAACCTTAGAACTACTTCATGCTTCTCATGTTCTGTTTTCTAATGGTGCAGGGAAACAGGAGACAAAGATGTGGCAATCAAAGTGTTATTCTGTGGAATATGCCACACTGACCTCCACAACATTAAGAGTGAATGGGGTCAGTCCTTTTATCCACTGGTACCCGGGTAAGCTTCCTACGCTCTTTGATCCTACGTTACAAACACAAGATTTTCACTTTTACCTTTGATTTCTCAAACAAAAAAGACTTCTTGAAATTTATTCATATACTTACTATGTAGTATGCCTTTCAAATTATAAGAGAAAATGGCTATTCTTAACTCAAATTTGGAGTGTGCACACACAAAATGTGACCCCTCATTGGATGGTCCCCTCAGAAGAAGCAAGATTTTTTGTAGTACCTACATGATAACTATTTGAAATATATTATATATATATATATATATATATATATATATATATATATATATATATATATATATATATATAAAAAAAAAAAAAATAAAAAATATATATTTTACATATACA
>Ga0214545_1006510_pt1 | contig 20301 bp, 8 predicted proteins | sample CNSS4metaG_FD_160064 | JGI IMG/M metagenome (GOLD analysis project Ga0214545, IMG submission 160064) | Root nodule microbial communities from cowpea collected in UCLA plant growth center, Los Angeles, California, USA - CNSS4 | ecosystem: Host-associated > Plants > Roots > Nodule | place: USA...
GGATTAGAGCTAGAGTTTTACTCATATGTATTTTATATTTTAAATGCAAATTTTGGGAACTTGTAACATTTTATGAATTTAGTTATGAGTTTTGGCGCGCTATCTTAATCAATTGAAATTTTCCCGCGTTGGGATTTTTATCGAGATGGCTATTAATGCAATTATTTATTTTAATATTTATTTTTAAGTAATAATCCCTAGGGATGTTACAGACCTCGCTTAGGCGAGCCACTCTCGCCTAAGCGAGAGTATCTGTCGCCCAAAAACCAAAACCCCTCGCCTGGACGAGAAATCGCGCTTAACACGTACAGGTTTCATCACGACCTCGCTTAGATGAGCCATTATCGCCTAAGCGAGAGACCAAGTCGCTCAACCCTGACACTGATCGCCCAAGCGAGAAACGCGATCCAAAACTAGAAACGAGGTTCTGCAACTCTCGCTTAGGCGAGCGAGACTCGCTTGGGCGAAACTTGCAGGGTTTCGTCTCTGGTCACACACACGAATACACCAAAATCATGCCAAAATACAATGTAAACATTCCCATTCACTCTATTTCAACAATCAACCCATATGAACATGCTTTATATCCAATTGAGATCCCAAAACTCGAGACTTTACCCAAAACCACCCCACAATACCCCAAAACCCCCATCCAAATCATGTGAAACATAAAGGGCTTGACAACAACACCAAGTATACCAATTCTCAATCACAATACGCATACACTAAATCCACAACATTTAGAATTCAATTGAGAATAACAAAGACGAAATACACAATACATTTGATTTTATACACAAAAGGCAACTTCCCCTAACCTAGAATGCTTGATTAAAAGGGTAATAATTGAGATTCCTTGTTCAGCTAGGCCTTGTGTCAATCTTACTCCCGATGCAGTCTCTTGTGCACCCAATTCCTCTCTCACTCTCTAAATTTTCGTTCTCCTCTCAAAGCCAACAAACAACAATTGCAGAGACCCTTCTTCCCACCTAAAATTGGCCTTTTATAGGTGTCTTGATGATGGGTTTAAAAGCTAAACGAAAATGGGCTTAATTGTGAGTTTAATGCCTATTCAATGATAATTACACAGTGATTTTTCAGACCCTCTTGGCTGCCCCTTCTGCTAGGGTTCCCTATACCTTTTCACATTCACTCTAAGCTAAAATTAGCAAAAATAAAGTCTACTTTATGTCCATTAAGGTTTGAACCCATGACCATACCAACGCCAATTGAATACACAACCATCCAACCAACTTATCTTGAGTGATAATTATCAAAACACTATGATTATACTATCACTCACTAGGCACAAATATATTATAAAAAAAAAAGAATAATCCAAACAACACATAAAAGGCATACATAGGACTCAAACCCAAGTCCTTTCACACAACCAAAGTAATGTAACCATTTGAGTTAGTACTTTTTCACATCATACCAATTAACATTTAATGTCATAAAAGTCCCATTCTCTTGCATTTATTAATTAATTAATTTCCACGGGTCTTACATTCCCCCACCTCAAAAGAATTTTCGTTCTCGAAAATGAGACTTAGCAGAAAACAGGTGAGGGTAAGACCTCCTCATGACGTCCTCCATCTCCCACGTCATCTCCTGTGTCGTCTCATCCCAGAGTACCTTCACCGTCTTTAACTCCTTGCCCTTAAGTTGCTTGACCTGAGTATCCAGTATACGAACCCATCCGACTGGCATGATCAGATCCTCTCGCACTTGCACCCCATCTGACTCTAACACATGGTCTGGACTTGCAATGTATTTCCTTAATTGTGAGACATGGAACATATTATGCAAGTTGGCTAGGTGAGGTGGTAGAGCAATCTTATACGCCGATGTTCCTATTCTCCGTGTAATCTGATATGGTCCTATAAATCTTGGAGTCAACTTCCTTGATTTAAGAACTCTTTTAATACCGGTGGTTGGAGTAACCCGTAGGAATACATGATAATCCTTCGTCAAACTCCAGTGGTCGTCTCCTCTTATCAGCATAAGACTTTTGCCTACTCTGAGTTGCTCGCATCCGATCTTGGATTAGCTTGACTTTACTAGTCGTCTGTTGCAGAAACTCAAGACCAAGCACAAAGGCTTCACCATCTTGATACCAGCACAATGGAGTTCTACACCTTCTTCCATACAATGCTTCATAGGGCGCCATGCCAATACTAGAGTGGTAACTATTATTGTATGTGAACTCCACTAGAGGTAATACATCATTCCAGTTTCCCAAGTGGTCTAGCACACATGACCTCAATAAATCTTCTAGAGATTGGATGGTCCACTCAGACTGACCATCCGTCTGAGGGTGATAAGCTGAGCTCATTCTCAATTGTGTACCCAAAGCAGCTTGCAAAGATTGCCAAAACTGTAACGTGAATCTAGGATCCCGGTCTGACACTATGCTCTCGGGTACTCCATGTAATCTCACCACTTCTCGCACATACAATTATGCTAACTTGTTCATCGACCACTTTTGATTCATAGGTAAGAAATGTGCACACTTTGTCAGCCTGTCTATGATCACCCAAACTGAATCATGGCACTTTGTTGACCTCAGAAGGTGTGTCAGAAAATCCATAGGATATTACTTCAAAAAAATTAAACAAGGCAGAAATAATCACCTCATTTATTAAATAATCCATTTCCCAAAAACACGGGAAATTTTCAAAACATCTAAATTTAATATCCACTATAAATAGACAAAATACTCATAATTCTTCCTTACAATTTGAAAATCCAAAGCAGTAATTTAATTACATGAAAACTAAAGGAAAGCATTTATAAAATCCCCTCGTACTTTGAGCCCACTCTTCGCCACTAAGCATCTCTTGGCTCACCTGAAACATCATCTGCTCCTGGATAATAAATTACCCGATCATCGCCACACACAAACAGATAGGGTGAGTTATGCACATAAACAAAAATAAATATGAAATAATCCCCCATCCCATTCATAAATAATTATTGGTTTCCAAAAACACCAACTTTCCCACACTCATAACCAATATGAGTTTATGCATGTACTCTAAATCTAGGATTTCATGTGCTTCCACGACCCTCCTCGCTCGTGGTCCAACCTACAAGCCTATCCCGCTCGTAGTCCTGCTTCACGGACTCTCACGCCCGTTCATCCGAACTTCTCACTCGGACCCGAACACGCATACCCACCTTTTCTACTATGAACTCCCTCGCTCATAGCATTCTCAAGTTGAGCATAAGATGAACTCTGTCACTCACTTATCCCAACGAGAGTACCTCCGGTGAACTAAACTGTTCACATTCCGCATGTGATCCACCCATCATGAGCTTCTCGCTCGCGACTCAAACCAAGCACATCCCAAATCCTAAGGACTTAGTCCTTCAAGTCCAAACACCACAAACACATGCATATAACTTCCTATATTTAGGAAAGAGTACACAAACCAGCTCATAAAACACACACAAACATAGAATTCACATCATTCTTGCTTAAGCCAAGGACCCTCGCCCAAGCTAGTCCATCAGCCTCGCTTAAGCTAACCCGCCTCGCCTAAGCGAGTGTGTAATAGTGGTTGCACCACACCATCTCACTTAGGCGAGCCCAGCTCGCCTGAGCGAGTTATACATTCACTCAAAACACACAAACCTCGCCTGAACGAGAATTCGACGCAAACTACATCAGACCACAACGAGACCTCGCTTAGGCGAGCCACTCTCGCCTAAGCGAGAGTATCTGTCGCCCAAAAACCAAAACCCCTCGCCTGGACGAGAAGTCGCGCTTAACACGTACAGGTTTCATCGCGACCTCACTTAGGCAAGCCATTATCGCCTAAGCGAGAGACCAAGTCGCTCAACCCTGACACTGATCGCCCAAGCGAGAAGCGCGACCAAAAACTAGAAACGAGGTTCTGCAACTCTCGCTTATGCGAGTGGGACTCGCTTGGGCGAAACTTGCAGGGTTTCGTCACTAGTCACACACACGAATACACCAAAATCATGCCAAAATACAATGTAAACATTCCCATTCACTCTATTTCAACAATCAACCCATATGAACATGCTTTATATCTAATTGAGATACCAAAACTCGAGACTTTACCCAAAACCACCCCACAATACCCCAAAACCCCATTCAAATCATGTGAAACATAAAGGACTTGACAACAACACTAAGTATACCAATTCTCAATCACAATACGTATACACTAAATCCACAACATTCAGAATTCAATTGAGGATAACAGAGACGAAATACACAATACATTTGATTTTATACACAAAAGGTAGCTTCCCCTAACCTTGAATGCTTGATTAAAAGGGTAAAAATTGAGATTCCTTGTTCAGCTAGGCCTTGTGTCAATCTTACTCCCGATGCAGTCTCTTGTGCACCCAATTCCCCTCTCACTCTCTAAATTTTCGTTCTCCTCTCAAAGCCAACAAACAACAACTGCAGAAACCTTTCTTCCTACCTAAAATTGGCCTTTTATAGGTGTCTTGATGATGGGTTTAAAAGCTGAACGAAAATGGGCTTAATTGTGAGTTTAATGCCTATTCAATGATAATTACATAGTGGTTTTTCAGACCCTTTTGGTTGCCCCTTCTGCTAGGGTTCCCTCTACCTTTTCACATTCACTCTAAGCTAAAATTAGCAAAAATAAAGTCTACTTTATGTCCATCAAGGTTTGAACCATGACCATACCAACGCCAATTCAATACACAACCATCCAACCATTTAAGCTAGTACTTTTCCACATAATACCAGTTAACATTTAATGTCATAAAAGTCTCATTCTCCCGCATTTATTAATTAATTAATTATTTAATTAATTAATTTCCATGGGTCTTACAAAGACAATCCCTATTCTACGTGAAAACTCATTTTTCCTCATCATTAACACACCATTCATTGACTTTGTCACCATTAACTCTCACGTCCTTTTCATTCCAATACTATAATTACGATCCCACTCCAATTCAACTCTAAAAACCTCATTCCCCACCCATCAAATTAACCCTAAAACAGTGTGGTTTCACTACTGTTATTCATTCCTCATTATTGGCCGCTAGACGGCACATCAGTACCTGGAAAAAACCCAGGTTTTTTTGCACCTGAGAAAACCAATAATTTACCTGCAAAATCCAATAATTCACCCACGAACCAACAATTCACAGTTATTCCAATTTCTGATGCGTTCTCAACTAATAACGTCACACTAATCCAACCAAAACGTGATTGATTCATGATTACACTTAAGAAACCAAATACTAATCCCAAATCCTATCAAGGTTAACGTAATTGAATGTCTCTCATCAATCCCCAAGATTCATCCACACACATAGGCATTCATAATTTCATACTTTTCATGAATTCCCATCGTACACATGAACAGTTCTAGAGAACCCAATCTATCACAGAACTCAAAAACACATACAAAACACATTCACGCTTAAGTCGCCTGGCGGGCTCACCCTTTCCGTCAGGCGATTCATTTCAAAAACCCAGAATTGGGTTAACACTCATGCATCGCCTGACGGTACATTCAAAGCTGCCAGACGATTTCTAACAATTTTCCAGAAACACGAAATTAAAAGGATTGTGATTAAGTAGAGGCATCATAGTTACACATTCAATACGAAAATAATCACAACATATGCATACACGAAAAGGAACTACCTTAACCTAGACAATTATTTTTCAATTTGAAGGAATTAAGCCTTCTCTTGTGCCACCACTAGTCCAACCTTTATCTCCTCTCTAATGCACTTGATGTTCTGGTTTAATTCTCTCCAAATCACTTTCAGAACTCTCGTTCTCTTAGCCAATTTCGTTTGCCCTGTGCTTGCTCACTTTTTCTCTCTTTCTTCTCCAAAAACCACCTTAATTAGACTATTAACTAAGCCTTAATGCTTGTTAATGATATGAAAACGAAAATGGATTTGAATTGGGTGTTAATGGCCATTCAAAGACCATTAGTGGCTGCCTTTCTAGCACACTAGGCTGCCCTTCTTGCAGCTAGGGTTTTTCTGCCCTTTCATATTCATGCCAAAAGAAAATTTGGCAAAAAGAAAGTTTAATTTATTCTTAGCTGGGTTTGAACCCAAAACCATTCAATCACAAAGCAACAACCAATTCAACCAATTTATGTTTCGTGATAATTCCTAAAATTTTAGGATTACATTATTACCAATCATGTTCAAACATAGCCTTAAAATAATACACATATTAAAATAACATACAATTGGCATACATAGGACTTTAACCCAAGTCCTCTCACACAATTAAGTACTCTTAACCATTTAAGCTAATATTTTTGCACATCATAACACTCCACATTAAATGTCATAAAGGCTCCTACTACCCGCATTTATTAAATAATTATTTATTTAATTATTTAAATTTCTTGGATCTTACAAAGTATATCTATGTCAACTATTACAGTCATCCAAAATATACTCGAATAGGAAATGAGGCATACCACGATGCCATGAACAAAACTTGAATGAAAGTTTGACAGTTATCCAAAACGCTTGCTCATAGAGCAAGATAGTACATAGGCCACAATGCCTTAAAAGAGTACTTAGAGTAAGGGGATCCAACCCAAGATTAGCTACGCTGCGGAGTTTCCATCACCCCGGTGACCACTAGTGGTTTTCACATCTGCTCACATCAATAAACTGATGATCATTGCAAAAAGGAAAACTACTCCCAAAACACACAAGCAAACAGAAAGCGTAAGCTAGAGTATAAATCATTTTAACATGTTATGGCACACAGATACTTAAAAACAAATCATAAACATACAACAAGATAGGCAAACAATCATGTGATAGCAAACAAGTAGGACTCTAAGACTCAATTATCTGGATACATATAATTGGTCGGAATCACTGGATGCTTGCACTTGTGATGGCCTCTACTACTCTGTAGAGCCATTTCCACGCACAAGGTTAGCCTTCAAACATCTAAGACCATTATCCTGCCAAAGGCTAGGGCCTCCTGCTACTCTCACCACTTGAGTTAGTTCGCTCTACATGAGACTAGCTGACTCTTTAGAGTTCCTTTCACCTAGGCGAGAGCTCGAGCAGTGGAACAATGAGGTTTTCACGTTTTCTCGCTTAGGCGAGACCTCATTGCCCAAACGAGATGACTTCTCGCTCAAAACGGGAGCTCGTTGCTTGAGCGACAATATGAGCAAAAACTTGGGAGAGTTTCTAGTACTCTCGCTTAGGCGAGACCTACTCGCTTGCGTGAGAATATCAGATTTCTTCACTATTTGTGCAGACAAACCAAGAAAATAGTACAAGGCCACATCCAGTTCAATCTTAGGCAAGCATAAACGTCAATCAAGCATTTTAATCAAGAACCAGAAGCCAAACAACAACATATTGCAAAAATGCGAAAAACCCTAGCTTCCTTTACTTGGACAGAGGATAACTAACAACACAAGCACCCTACAGAGGAGCACCACAACTCCAGGAACAGTTTGGTGAGCTGAAAATACTAATACCAGAACAAAATGAAGTTACTGAGAGGAACCTGTCGCAATCGAGATCGTGGCGGGACGACGAAAACAATTTAAAAAAACAAGAGGAGTCACCACCATAGTTTATTATGGAAAACTATAGAAAAACCTTAAAAAGAATGGTCTTCGAAACCAAATTTGGATTCGGGAGTCGGTTACGTGTGGGGAAGGTATTAACACCCCACAAGGTCTGTCTTAAGACGGTTCCTTCTTTAATTAAGTGTGCAAGATAGAATTCGATGTTTAAAATATTTGTTATTCCCCACAAAATGAAACAAAATAAAAACACATACAAAAATATTAAAGATTAAAAAAAAATATTTTTTTATATTTTTGGCCGGACGAGGATTGTACCTCGCTCCTACGTATTTCCATTTGAAAAATCAGGGATAACGTAGTTCTTTATAAAAAAATTATTGTTTGATATTATTATTGTGTTTTTCTAAATTTTAGATTTATTATTATATATATATATAACTCGAGATTCTACATGATAAAAGGTTTAGTTATTAAGCAAATCCAAGATTTGACATGACATTTAAAAATGATTTTATAATTTTTTATTTTTTTATTATTATTAATTAAAAAAAATTAAAAGCCTACGAATGAGTGTTTTGATTATCAAGCAAGTCCGAGACTTGACATGACATTCAAAACTTATATAAAAGAAAATATAATTTTTTACTTTATTTATTTATTTATTATTATTATTATTTTAGAGAATTAAAGCCTACGAAAAAACACCTTTCTAATTACCAAGATAAAAATAAAGGAAAAGAGAAAGGTTGAGCACATCAATGACAAACCCAAAATCATCTAACATGAGAATCCCGAACACATTTAATCATATAACAGTTCAAACGATCATATATTTGATGTTATAAGAGAATCATGAAAAGCATTAGGAGCAAAGAAAATTTACCTTAAGGTGACCCCTTTTGTGTGTGCTCTGTAATAAAAAAAAGAGGGACTTTTCGAATTCCTTTTTTTTGTCCCTTACATTGGAGAACTTTTATGCTTATATAGGCATTTCGGGTACCAATGAATTCCTTGTCTTTAATTATAATAAAATATATGAGGAAGGAATTGGTGCTGATGAAACATATCATAGAAATTAAATAGTCGCATAATATTCATGGTGTTGATTATAATTATTAACGAAATATTGTCTGTAATTACTAGAATCATATTTTCCATCACATAAAGATCGTGATCAAATCATAACATATTATTCATATAATTGATTCTAATTATTACTAGGAATATTTTCTTTTAACTATTAAAATCATACCATTCTCTAAAAGCATTATTATCGGGAAATTTTGCTTCTAATTAAAATAATACCTTCCCAGACTGACAAGGCAAAAAGACACATCACATAAGTGTAAATGCAAGATATTTATTCAAATTATTATAAAAAAATATTGCTCCTAATATTATATCCTTCTCTAAAAACAGAAATTATGAAACGTCTTTTTTCTGACATGTCATGTGAAGAGTGTAAATAGCGAACAGTGGCGGTGAAAATATGTACAAAACATTTGGGCTTATCAAAAGAGTGTGATAATTAAAAAATAAATTAGATTCTCCTTCTCTTAACTTTTTTCTTCTTTTCTTTTTCCTTTTTTCCCATGGTAGAATTAAAGTTAAAAAAACCTACCATCAATTAAAACATATTTTTTATTTTATTTTATTATTTATTATATTATTATTTTATATATATTATTTTATTAATTTTTTTTTAACAAAACAAATGCATTTACTCGAAAGAAATTGGGTGTTGACAGAATCCTAGTTGGAACCACGAAAAACAAGCTAGAGAAGAGAAAGTATGAGTTGATGGCTAACTTATGTGGAATAAAAATAAAGTTTACTAGCTTGACGAAGAACGGGAGCCAAATCCTAGCAGAGCTCACTTCTGCAGTTCTAAAAGGGAGGAGGGGAACAATTTTCTGAAAAGTAGTAGAATGAGGAGGATTAGGACTGAGAGTAGGGTCTTTGGGCACTCTATGAGACGACCTTAGATGAAAAAGAAGATTAGGTCTAGAAAAGAGTGAGTCTTACAACAAAAGTGATGAAAGAAAACAAAAGAATAAGTTTCATGAAAGAGTAAATTAAAACTAATAAAAAAATGAATAAATACCTATTTATATTATTGACCGAAAGTATAGAATGAAAATTTTATATTAACTTAAATTTCACAAATCACTTCGAGTCTGCAATGAATTTGACTAACATGAAATGCACCGAATGGAATAACAGTTCAACAGTTCAGCTATTCCAAATTGCACCCAAATCCAATTTATTCTTTCGTAGAGCTTCCGTACATTTGCTACCAAAAGATCAAAACTAAATTCTGAATACCTAATAAACAATGAGTGATTAACCATGGATTAAGAAAAAAAAACGATAATAATAAAGATTAATTGATGAGTTGAATAACATTGGGTACCTTGAATTAATTATTCAAATATAATAATATAAATATCACTCCATTAAGGGAATATACAAATTTGAAGAAGTATGTGAGACTATAGATTATGTGATATTAAAGAAGAGATGTAGTTGTTAACTTTTATCTCACAACAAATGAGTTCATTGAATGAAAGAATATAATAATGATTCTAAGAGGTACAAAGAATAACTAGTTAAGAATCTTGAAAAAAAAGAAGAAAGAATTGAGTTTAGTCAAATATTTACATTTTTTAAAGCTAAATAAGAGAAAGAAAAAAAGGATATAATCTGTAGATTGAAGAAGAGTTTGTATGACTTGAAACATACACCAATACACTAGCATAACAATATTGAGGACTTCATGCATAAGGGAGAATTTCATAAATATTGAACCGATAACTATTATTTCTTCAATAAATATAAACCCTTCTTCAAGTATGGGTAGAATAAAAATGTGAAGATATACAATTTTATCTAGTAAAAATACAATCATTTCTAAATTTGAATCATTTCTAAATTTGAATCTTCAGTAGGCACAACAAAAATAAATAAGAGAATACCAAAAGATATATAAGAAGAATTCAAAATAAGATAGGGATAAGAGACACCACAATCTAGTAGATTTGTAAGTCAAATGAAGATTCGTCACAAAAATGTTAATATTTGATAAAATTTAGAGTTCTAAACTAAGAACCAAGAGAATCTTATCTCAAAGGATGCAAATACATATAATAAGATTACCCAAGGTGTCCACAAATATATTTGGTGCCCTTATATATAGAAAGACATGTTCAAGCCACCTAAGAAACCCTAAAAGAAAATCCAAATACATCGGACCCAAAAATAACTTGAAAATTCAAAAAAAGAAACAACTTGATTAAAAACTTAAAACAAAATTACAAATACTTTTATTTGCCTAAATTATTTTATAATTGTGTTTGAGTCATGATCTTTATGTCTTCATGTCCTTTGAATTGCAAAGGTTCCTCCTGAAGTTTTTCTTGTATTGAATCAGTAGATAGTCCTCTATAATACTCTTTTTCTTGAAGAAAATTTGTCCTTAAATTCATACCACTTGAAAATTCAGGAGATAGTCCTTTATCATACACTTCTCCTTGAAGAGAATTTGTCCTCAAATTTGTAACACTTGAAGATTTCTTCTCCTTAAATTTGGTAGTGGTAGAAGTAGCTCCTTTCTTCTTAAATTTCTCCTTATCCTTCCATGAGAAAAATGATTTATGATAGGAGCTCCTTCTTTTGATTTGTTCTTCCTATAGACTTGATTTGGCCCTCGACAATGATTTGCTGTCATGTTTATGCTTTCTTCTAAGCTCACATATTTTGCCACACAAACACTAGGCGTATCTCTTCGTACCACTCTCTTAGTAATTTCAAATCCTCTAACCAAATGATTATAGAAAGTAGGATAGGTTAAATCATATGTAAAACCACTCCTAGAAGAATGCCTATGTTGAAACATGTTGCATTGATCAATATTGCTAGATCCCGCAAGAAAGCTTAGTAAAGCTAAATAACAATAAAATATATTTAAAACCTCACTGCTCTTCTAAGTGTTCCACTCAAAATCCACTTGTGTATCACACTTGTACGCATTTTTTAGTACTCTCTAGCCTTTTTCCACTCAAATTCCCTTTAGCACTTTGGCAAAGAACTCCAATAGCTCAAGCAAAGAGTGAACAAACAATGTGAAAATCGTTGCGAGATTTAAATCTTCTCAAGAGGTCAAACAAATACAAAACTATAGACAAAACTTCAAGAAATTTTAAAAAACACAAAATAATAAAGTTATAAAATAATAGGACTACTAAAAAGAATTAAATGAGACAACATGGAGACTCCAAGAAAAAGATGGATTGCAATTCAATAGATTAATAAACCACACAAAAATTGCAGCAAAATTTTGTGTTGAACTCTTCAATTTCTTTTAAATCTTATTTTTTTCAATACATATTTGTTTCCCTTTAACTTACATCCACTACTCTTTCTTTTCTTTTGAATTTTGCAGTTCAACACACAAAGAAAACTAAATAGTTTGTTATTCAAACACCAAAACTCATGCAAAATCAACTTAAACAATTAATTAGAACTACAATTAACAAAAAAAAAATACTTTCCATGGATAAATTGCAGAAATGCACAATTATAAATAAAGAACACGACAAATTAAAAACTCAATATAACCCTAAATGCAACGAAAACAAGGAAACATTCGGCCTTTTTCTTAACCATACGAATCCTCCTTTGCTCGTGGTGCAAAGAACCCTTTTACCTCTGTTTGTGATGCAAATAACCCCAACCTTTCTTATTTCACAAAGAAACCCAACTTTAGATATTCGGTACAAGATTTCCATTTTACGGTTTAATTTCACCATTTATTTACTTTTCTTAAAACATGTTTTAACTAACATTTCAAAAGATTAAAATGTTGAAAAACGGTGTTGGATTTTATAAAGAAAATTAATTTTCATTCAAAAAATTTAAATTCAACATGTGGTAAACACGTGTCATTTTGTGTAAGTAGGACAAATACTTAAGTGGGATGTCGTTTGTCATGTAAGAAAGAATTTAACAAGATTGAAAATAAGGGGTTATAAAACTGTTTTTAAAATAAAAGGATAAAAGAAAATTAATATTTGAACATGAACCAATTTGTTATAATTGGAAGATTAAATATTTAATCTTAAAAAGAAAAAAACAATAAAAACAAAAACAAGTAATAAAACAATAGAAAGAAGCAAAAATCAATTTTTACATTTGTGTATAAATATTACCCATTTACTTTATAAATTACTCAATACTAACACGAGTAAAACAAAGAGAGAACGTTAATGAGAAAAAAGAAATATATTCTTTCTGGTCCTTACTAGGACATTTTAAAAGAGATCAATAATTCCTTCATAAGACATTTTTTTTTTTTAATTTCTATGAAAGATTCAATTCTATTTTTCTTGTTTGTCGTTATTGAATATTATGAATTTTGTATTTTCTATCAAAGCTAATGAGAAGAGAGCATTATAATTATTCAGTAATAAGGGTAAGTTTGATACATTAGTAATATTGTTTTGAAAATTCAACAAAAAAAAAACGAATTAATTACTTTTATTTATATTAGAAGGCTTTTGTATTAAGTATGTACGATAGGGTATTTATATTTATGGATGTTATATGTTTATAGGTGATATTAATTATAACATAATAGAGATAAAGTGAATCAAATCATAACCTTAAACTAATATGCTCTTAAATGCAAAGAAAGAATAACATTGCACATTTATTATAAGTTATTTTATTATATTTTTTTTAACTAAGTGATAAATGTTTCATCCAATAAATATTAAGATAAAAATCATGATTTATAGTGAATATGTGTTTATTTCACATTTATCTTAATTATTATAAATTCTATTATAAAAGTTTAACAAAAAGGCTCATTGTTCATATCTAACAATTTGACCGATAAAATTTAGGTTAAATTACTCTGGTTCTTGTATTTGTCGAGTAGTGTCAATTTGGTCCTCAAGTTTTTTCTATCTCAATTTGGTCTTTATTTTTTTTTTTAAAATGATTCAATTTGGTTCTTACCGTTAGTTTGACCAAACGGTGTTAAAGTCAACGTCACGTGCCAATTTTTAGTTTTTTTGTGAATTTTTGTTTTCTTTTTTACACGTTGTCACTTCTCAAGTGTGTCACGTGTCAAAATGATTCAATTTGTCCTCTATATTTATTTTTAGTTTCAATTTAATCCCAATTTTTTTAAAAATGAAACAATATTGTTCCTTCTTAAATTGAGACTCGATTTACTTTTTATATAAATCTTATGGTGATATTCTTACTAACATTAATATTTTTATTAAATATTTCTAGAAATATTTTTAAATTAACTTTAAATTCTATACAAAACTTTAAACTTTAGTTATGTTTTGAATTTGAAATTTAGTTCCTAAACTTATGTGTGACAAGTTATTTAATTTTTAATCTTCACTAAGTTTGTATAATATGGTACACTTGATGCATTTATATATGATGACAAAATGGTTAATTATTAAAATTAGGTTTGTGGTTTAACTTTGTTTAATAATAAAACTAAAAACAAAAAGTTTGTTTAAAATTTTTTCTATTAATATTTAATAAAAATGTAAATTTTAGTAAGAATATCATCATAAGATTTATACAAAAACTCAATTTAAGGAGGGATAATATTGCTTCATTTTTACAAAAATTGAGACTAAATTGAAACTAAAAACAAATACAGGGACCAAATTGAATCACTTTGACATGTGACACAACTGTGAAGTGACACGTGTTAAAAATAAAAAATAAAAAAATAAAAAAATAATTTTTTTAAAAAGTAAAAAAATAAAATAAAAAAATCAGAAATTGATATGTGACTTTGACTTTAACATCATTTGGTCAAAATTGACGACAATGACCAAATTGAATCATTTTTGAAAAATTAAGGACCAAATTGAGACAGAAAAAATTGGGGAACCAATTTAACCTACTTAACAAATACAAGGAGCAAAATAGTAATTTAACCTAAAATTTACATACCACTATTTTTGAAGTACATATCTTGGACATGACATTATATCTTCTTACCCAAAAGATATTAATTTCTTTTACATATTAAACGGTGTTCTAAATTAATATAAATAACTTAAACATCAACTAGAAATGTCATTCGATACACTTAAAATATTGTAAACTCATTTGACACCGTAAACAATGTGACACAATTGAATTAAAAGGATTATATATATTTATTTTCTAAAATTTAATATCTAAAAATATATTTAATCCAATAAAAAATTAAATAATAACTGTACTGTTATTCTTATTGTAACGTCCCATTTAATTATTAAGCGAAATTAAAAGAAACGTCACACAAAATAGTAATGTAGAGTAGTCCTTGGGTCCTAACACAACCCCTACACACTAGGCACACCACGATGCCAACTGAAACCAGATAAAAGTCTAACGAAAAGATAGTAGAACTGTAAGGCATAATGCAATACATGGGCCGTAGCCCTAAAGAACCATAACGAAAATAGAATCCAGCCCAGATGGCTAAGCAGCGGAATCGCCATTTCCTTGCTGGCCACGAGAACATCGTCCATCTGCTCCCATCAATCAAATTGATGATCATCGCAAGAAGAACAACCACATACAATACAACCATACAACAAACAGGGTAAGCTAGCGCCGACAACATTTTCATCATACAGTCAAATATATTTTCACCATCCAGTACCCATACAACAAACAAGCATGTTATAACTTTTCAATCAATACACTACGACTCGACTCGACTCATCCGGATACGTATAACCTGGTCGGATTCAGCGGATGCTTGCACCTGTGGTGGATACCTCTGCTCATCCCCGAGCTATGTGTTACAAGTGTTACAATGAATCAATTTTTCCTCACCACAAGGTTAGCTCTTAATGAATTTCAGGCCTCCTACTACTCTCACCACAGGAGTCAGTCCGCTCTAGGTGAGACTAACTGACTCCTTAGAGTGTCAGGATGCAACCTTACCTTGAATCCTTACCTAGTTATACAGATGGGGCACCACCATGGACACCCACTAACAAGGGCCATGGAATTACGTCCCGACCATTGAAGCACAACCCTGAAAGTCTCACCTAGAGACTCTAAGGAATTAAGCACTGACACAAACCAACCTACATAAACAGCCAAGAATTTACACATACGTTGCACATAAGATTTCAAACAAAGATCCATAACCAAATCCTCATTTCTCATATGTTGAGTCATTACCAACTCGTTATTCCCAATCATGAGTAAAGTGTTTCTCCTCATACAAAAACCATACCAAAGGTTTACCAACCATCAAGATCCATTGTTGCTCATGCCAGGTTTGTGACCACACGCACATACATATGTATCCAACCACTCATGTACAATTCATGTAGAAATCATGCCCAGCTCACAATTCCCCCACATATAATCTCCTCCCAACATGCATAATCATTTATACAATTTATAACATAGATCATACCATGCCTTTAAATTCAAAAACTTCATACCTCATACAAAACACATCATAACCAACAATCCAATTACCAATTTAAGAGAGTCATCCAACCTGCAGCATATCTCGCTCAAGCCAAGAGCCCTCGCTCAGGCAAGAAGGGTATTCTCGCTTAGGCGATAGACCCTTGCTTAGGCGAGATCGCGACAAATGCTGGGATTTCCTCGCAGGCTCGCTTAGGCGAGTCTTGGCTCGCCTGGACGAGACAACCTCTCGCCCAACAGTGGCGTCCCTCACCTGGGCTTCCAAGCCTTCACTCCTCCCCGCTTAGGCGAGTGGCTCTCGCTTGAGCGAGACTGGCCTCGCTCAAAACCAGAGTCCTCCGCCTGGGCGAGGGTTCGCGAAACCCTGGTTGCTCCTACAAGTCTCGCCTGGGCGAGTTACTCTAGCTTGGGCGAGATTGACAGATCTCGCCACTGCCTTTCCTGCAACAGTCACATATCCATACCCAAGCAACAGTCCAAGATCGTTCACACATTCATCACAGACATACAGTTCATGCAATACCCAACAAACATCAAACCAGCCAGAAAATCGTTCAAGACTCGAAAACTCTAACTTCCCCGTACCTGGAAAAGCTTAGTAGAGATCCTGGCGGCACGACCACGGCACAACAACTCTAAAGACGAACTATGGGGCTGAAAACAGGGTGGGACAGAACCAGGAGATGGAGTTAGCATAGGCTCTCAACTGAAATTTCGATAAGGTGAAGAGGGACCAGTACAAACAAGAAGGAATACTTACATGGAGTAGCAATCTCCCTTAGTTCAACGTGACAGTGAACAAACCCTAGCAGAGGGATTGACGGTTGCAGACCTAGGTTCTGTGAAAATGAGTGAAAAGTGAAGTTTAGGACAACAAATGATGATTTTATCTATTGGGCCAGTCCTTAGGCCCACTTACCAGGATAGCCCCTTAAAATATAGGGCAGGGAGAAATGAAAATATTTTAATGGGCCTTACACTTATATTCCTTATATTCCGTAACTTCCTTCCATGTTATAGTTTATCTCGTATTTTTTTACTCTAAACGATTAGAGCCGAAAACTTTGACTGCACAACGAAGTATTAAAGATTTAATTTTTGTATCTTAATAATTTTCTTAGATAATCTTTGTTTTCATTGATAAACATTATTACTGCCGTCTATCTGTCTGTGTCCACTATTAAACAATGACCCTATTCCATTTCTGTGGTTGTCATCTTATTCAATGCCATTATCAAGCATATTACCACACTCCCGCCTTGTCGGTGCACCATTTTTGCAATTAAATTCAAGTCTGTTAGGGTTAACAAATTTATCTAGTGACAGAATAATCTTTCAAGGATCATGAGTTTCTACTATGTCACCAATAATTGAACTCTTAAGGGACGAATTTAGTGTTCTGTACTATGATTTGTAAAAGGAAATTTCAAATACCATAAAATTCTAAAATTTAATTAAACAAAAAGACTTGGAGAGTAGAAATAAGAATTGAAATTATCTAAACATACTTAGCTCTCTGTAGCCATGAGAAAGCTGCTGCGGTAAAGGAATTCCTTCAGCAATTTGTGTGAAGAAAAAGAATACATTACACTTTTGGGAATTAGACATCAAAGATCATATGTCATTTGCAATCAATTGAGCTTCTTAGATAAGACATTCCATAGATTAAGTATATAAACAAGTTCAAAATTGTGCTGATGTTTTTCTCTTTTCTGCAATATTCTATTCTGCATATTGGCTCGTTGATGTTATTGTGCACCAAAGGTTTGTACACTAACCTAAAGAATATAAACCAAGTGGCAAGCATTAAAAAACATGAAGGGAAATTATACATTATAGATATCTGCCAGGTTACATTAAGAACCAAACCAGAGTTTTAATAAATTTATGATGCAGGCATCACTGATTTGTACTGCTGCTTCTAACCCTGTTAAATCGAGGAGGAACACATGGAAATCCTGCTTGGTATGGTCTATTACTTCTTCCACTGAGGAATCCTTTGAACAACAACCTAAAAGGCCATCATAGCAAATATATTAATCCACCAAATCTACTACCCATGAAGGAAAACAATCTTAATTTTGAATGTAATCACTCAATATTTTTATGTCTCATTCTTTACTATATCTGTATAAAAAGATAAAGATTTCGCACTCTCTAAATTTCGTTTACTTAAAGGTGAAAGTGACTAGCACATCATATTTTCTACATGCTATAATTGTCTTCATCATTGAGGGTCCTATTGTAGACTTCATATACAAATAATCATTTTAATGGTGTTTGTAGTGAATTGGGATCAACTTGACAGCAGATGTTGAAACTTTATGAAATATGGCATCCAATCAGATTAAATTATTATAAAATCAAACAACTTTTTATTTAAAATATCCAATAAAAGTAGATCATGATCATGGTATAGGGTATATGCCGTGACACCACTCTCGATACACAGAACAAAGAAAAAATAGCTATTTAAAGTGAAGCTTGAATTTGAAAGATACCTACCTTGCCAGAGTTTTCTTTGTTTCCAACAATAGTTTGACAAGCCAGCCTCCAAGATTCAGGTTTCTGTTCAAAATGGCAAAAGCTTAGAATTAGAAAAAGCTTACCATCATATAACCCTCAAAGAGTAAGATGACCTTTCTAAGAAATTGGTCTTACAAGAAAAAAAGGGGTTATAAATCACCAGTAGTTCATTGTTCCATTGGATAAGATGGAAGTGCATTCAATTCAATTCAATGACCATAATATCAAATGACTTTCTCAGAATATGAAATTTCTACACTGTCTTAGGATAGGAGATTCAGTTAAATCTTAAATAGGTTATTTCATTCTTTCTAATATTATTCAATTCAACTATAGATTTAACCAGTTAAAGTTGAACCATGACTCGAACCAAACGTTTTTGTGTGGTGATTTGAGAGGGAGAGCAAACATGCCTTCTTGAGATATCTGAGTTCAGTATTGGTTCTTTCATTTAAAAGATCTTTTCCTTCAATAATCTGCAACAAAAGAATCAATAACACTTGCAATTAGAGATTAATGGGTATACAGTATATACCTTGTAAAAAACCTCAGAGATAAGGTTCATACTTCGTAAATGTTATGCTAACTCATTGACCAACACAACATATTCATGCATCAGTTAAAACGTTGATTGAACTATTTAGTGTGTTTAAGCGTTAACTCTATCTACAAAGTTGAGAAAGTTAATCTTCAACCGAATGATTAATAAATCAGACAATTTACACACGATGTGATCACTCAAATAATGGTATTTTGAAGTTAGTATCGGCTTAACAATGGAAGCGTATGTAGGAAAATATTATCATGACAACAACAAAATTATTTACCTCTACGATGCAAGTTCCACAGCTACCTCCTCCTCCGCAGTTCATCAGTTTCCCCTGCTCTTCATGAAGTTAAAATTTAACAGCTACATAAATATTATTTAAATAAGTACATGATCATTTTTGCTGTATTCATATGAAGTTTGAGTTTTAAATTTACGTTTCTTATTTTTTTTTTAAAACGATGTTGTTAAAAACAAAGAATAAGCAATTAATATATGAAAGATTTATTTATTAAAAATACTAACAAAAAAAATGCGTTGATAACATTACATGATATATTTTTAATAAATTATTTTACTTTTACTTATTTACATATTTTTATAACAATAATTATTACAAAATTTAATATTCTAAATTTAGTTAAATGCCATATTGTCAATTAATATTGAGTTGAAAATCTTTGTACACCTTACTACTTATTAAAAAAAAAAGTAGGTTTCATAAAAATCAACACACAAAATTTACTTCATTTCACATAAAAAAATATATTGAAAAAACTAAAGGCAGGATAAAAGATCATCCATTATAGTGACATAAATTAAGGGTTTGATAAGAGGCATTATCAGCATAAAAATATTTCGCTGTCAACTATTTAAAATTAGTTGTTTTAACACTTCTCATGTTAAATTTTAATCAGAAAATTTTACTTTAGTCGTAGTCTTTGTAAATATTTATTATAAGAATCATCTGTGTAACTAAAATTTTAATTAAAGAATAACAGAAAGACAAAAATATTACATCTAAATTATCCTTTTGAAAATACTTATTAGCAAACTTTAATATACTTTTGATTACTTAAAATTATAAACATCACATAATTTTTTCATTTTTAAAACGATACAAAAGTTTCTTGCTAAATACTAATTTTTCCTTCGCGATTATTAACAGTTCTCTTTTTTTTTTTTTTTTTTTACAAC
>Ga0214545_1006511_pt1 | contig 20299 bp, 15 predicted proteins | sample CNSS4metaG_FD_160064 | JGI IMG/M metagenome (GOLD analysis project Ga0214545, IMG submission 160064) | Root nodule microbial communities from cowpea collected in UCLA plant growth center, Los Angeles, California, USA - CNSS4 | ecosystem: Host-associated > Plants > Roots > Nodule | place: USA...
TGTAGTTGAGAGTAGTTGTATTGGATGTTGTGTTAGTTGTTCTTGATGTTACAAAATGGTAGGATACATGGGTATTTATAGTCCCATAGATTATTCTAGAAACTCCTAGCTAGAACTAATGCAAATAGTTCTAGATTTTTCTACATAGTTCAATGTTCTTGATTTTTCTTTCTATCCTAGGCTTTTCTCCAATACTCTAGAAGTTTCTTTACATTTCAACAACTCTATCTTATATTTTTTTTTAGATTCTTCTAGAATTTGCATTATACTTTAATAGTTATTTTGGTTGATGAGTAAGACTTTCAGTTGTATTTTGATAAGTGTTATCTTTTAGGCCCAAATTTGAATATTGTCACTTTATATTGTTTGATCTGAAGCATGTCTATTCATTCAAGAAATTGAGTCTTGAGTTGGAATGTTCAATAGGGTGGAAACTTGAATTGGAGCTTGTGTAAATAGTATGAAAGACTTAAATGGTTCTTAGCAATAATGAAAAGTCCTTGATATGGGCTTTATTCTCAAACTATGTGAAAATTGTGAATTTCTCCATCTAGTGTAATCTAATTATAAAGAAAGATTTATTGGTTATGAATAACCTAATGAAAATTTTAAACTATGAGATGACGTGGTTCTTATTGAGGATGTTAGTTGTTTGTTGTCTCTCCATCTTATCAGAGAGATAGACTATAATATATATAGACCAGATGCCATTGGAAATTAAGATTGTTGCTAAAGTGCCCTGATACCTTCGTCCCATAGCCTTGCTTATATAGGCAATAGGATGATTTGAAGCATCCATCTCTATAGTAAAGGGTTGCGAGAAATCTGACATAATCAAATAAAATGTTGTGTTAAAGCCTGTTTTAACTTGAAAAAGATCCGTCTGTATCAATAGTCCAAATAAATGGAGTATTCTTTTGTATAAGAATGGTTAAATGTGTTGCTATCTATACCCCTGTATAAATCTTCTATAATACTCTAATAATCCTAAAAACTTCTAAATTCCTTCAAACTAGTTGGTTGAGGCCACTATTGGACTGTTTCAATTTTATCAAGACCAGGATGGTCCCTTGTAGCCGAAATCTGATGACCCAAATAACTCACCCTTGATATAGAACAACTAGATTTATTTTTATTAGGAACCAACAAATTATTTTGCAACATAGTTAAAGTGATGATGAGCAAACACCTAATATTATCCTCCCATGTCTTAGTATAAACCATTGTATCATCAAAAAAGACTAAAATGAAATGTACCAATTCAGTGTATACAAAATGAATAGACTTTTACCATATCAGTTTATATAGAAAGTCTCAGAAAATATTTTGTTTCCACTGTTAAATTCTGATTATCCAGTCTCAGTTTCTATTTCCATCTCCCTCTGTATTAATTCCCTTCAATATTTAAGAATAACTGAAACTGTTAGTTGTGTGAGCTGAAGTTTGATGTCAGTGCCACTAAAACAAGGCTATACAAGCTTATAAGAGGTTTTTGCTTTGGAAGGTTCTAACGAGTTTTCTCCAAAGGACTAGTGGTGCCTCGAATCTTTAGGCCACTGAGGCATTGCTTTACCAGGTTCGAGAATTATTTCACTTTTTGTGTTGTCTTATTATTCATGAAATATCTTATCATTTAAAGTTTATAACTAAATTGAAATCTTTGTATACTTTTAAGAACCAAAATGAATATTTTACTTGAAAAAAAATCATGAAATATCTAAAGGAACCATCAATTAATTGAATATAGTTTCCTAAGTGTGTTTCACTTCACACTTTCGGAATAAACACATTAACATACTTATACAAATTTATTAATTTCTTAGAACAAAAAAAGTTTAGCTTTTGAAAATCACCAATTTAACCTTCTTTATTGGTCTATGAGTTAACAACATTGTTACCATTTAAGATATTATTTCTTTTATAATAAGTTATGTCTCCCTCAAGGAAAATACCATCAGATGTAATCACAAGAGGTAATATAGACAACTCTTCACCGTCGCCAGTTCATTATACAATCAACAAGGGAAGAAAATGCAGCGCTATAGAGAAAATGGTTGAGAAAAGACAAAGGAGAATGATCAAAAATAAAGAATAAACTGCCAGGTCACGGGCTCGTAAGCAAGTTAGTACTCATTACTGCATTAGTTCCATTATTCTAACATATACTTAGAGAGAAGTAAGGGTAAAACATGTTTTTATTTTTTAAACCATCCCAAAATTAAGTTTAGCTCAAGCAATATTAATAAATTTTAATTTTATATTTGTACTATCCAAGGTCCGAGGTCGGTATCTGATCAACGTATGCCCCTGGCATGTCCTCAACACAGTCAGACTCCTCGCCCTGGTCAGAATCGGTCATATGTAGGTGTTCGATTAAATATAAACGTGATAAAGGGCAACCCATTAATATGGCCCAAAACAACGTGGCCCAGAGAGAAGGTTAATTTTTGTTCTCGATTTTGGCCCCAAAGTCGAGACTGGAACAATATTCATACAAATTTATGTGACTAATTTCTTGTGAAAAAATAAACCTCTTTGAGAAAATATTCTTTTGTTTCTCACTTATACAAAAATGTTAGTTTTATTCTAAAGATTTTTATAGAAAAAAAAATGTTTACTCTTTGTAACTAAGCATTATGCATTCTTGTCAACTGTAAAATTACAGTGTGGGTGGATCATCTATAAAACACCTTTCATATTGATCGATATGAATGTAAATTGGCATTTTGATGTGTGCTTGTGATGATTGGAGTGTGCTAGAAACTGTCAAACAGGGACTTCTAGAATGTGTGGCGCCTAACGGTGTGTGGTGCCCGTCAGACGATCTGGAGCGATATTCCGCCTGGCGATACCGCGTGCAGGGATTGTAAAACCCCAATTTTGGGATGTCATGGAACGTTAGAAATTTTTTGCGTTTAGCGGAAAAGGAATTAACATTGAAATGTACTTAATAAAAACTTTTAATTTAATTTAAATTACATAGTTCAAACCGTCACTTTGTCAAAAACATCCAATAACATTTGCGATCAAAAGAAAATTACATAATTTTTATTATCTAATTTAAAACAACTAAATAATTATAAAAACTCCTGAGTTCACCCAGCCTCTCGTCGATCTACTCCATGCCAAAAGCTTCTACATTATCATCTGCTCTCGTATAACACACATGTTATACGATCATCGCACAAACAATAAACACACAAACAAACAAATAGGGGTAAGCTAACCACAAACAATGATATTCATAAAAGAAATTCATAAATAAAACTTGTCCAATAATACTCAACTTCGCATTCAAGTAACACGAAAACTTTATGATCACAATTCATCATTGGTTTGAACTCACAAACCACAAATCCAAACAATCATACTAAACCAAACATAGCATCACATTCATCTAAAATCTTCATTAAATTCCACCAAGAACTTTCAAGCAAGGCAAAACACTCTCAACATGCAACACATAAGAATTTCATATTGCCAACAAAGTATTCACCATCACATCATGCATGGTAAATAAAATTCCATAGCATAAACCCATCAACTTTTCAAATAATACATTCATACAACGAACCCAACAAGTGACATTCATTCAAACACAGTATAACATCATACACAAGTAATTATCCTCAAACCACCACTTAAACTACATAACCATGCAACCCAAACAAACCAAGAAAAACCACCAATCACATAACCCATTTATTCACGTCACTCTCCCACCATGAATCACAACCTTGCACACCTTCATGCCTCAAAATCCTCACTTACATCTCTCTCTTTTGGAAAATAACTAATTCTAATAATTTTTATCCAATCCAACTTACCAACACATTATGCAAACGATTTGGGATTTTAGAAATAAAATTGCAGCTTGTGTAAAACTCCAAAAATTATGTATTTATATTCAAATTAAAGATCATTGAATCAAGAATCAAATGCAACAAAAACCAACTTAATTGAATAAGTATAGAGAAAGTTATGCACCAAATAGCAACAAAGGTCAATGCTTTCAACAACCAAACAACAAGGACCTTGCGATAAAAATTGTTCTCACTATAGAACTCAAATTCAAGATCCGACCGGTCAAAGTCAAGAACTATGTGTTGAGGATAAAGAAAAGGAAAGGTCTTGCACCAAAATAAATAGCTCACGTATAAGCAAGTGTTCAATCAATCTTTGGTCTCATTGAAATATAAAATCATGTACTGGACCCACATCAATATGCATGATATCAAAAAGAAGAAAGAAGAAAGAAGAAAGCTAATAACTCTGCACCACATTCACGTAAATCAAAAAGGAGAGGTAGAAGAGTTAATCTCATGCAAAAAAACTTGCTCCAGCAGCGTGAATGAAGGAGAAAACAATCACATATGCAGGCACTGGAATGAAGAAGGATATATCAAGTATATTCATTAAAACCTCATGCACCAATCAACAAAATAAAGAGAAGAAAAAACATAAAGCTTCAAACAACACAGAAAGCAAACTCAGCTTCCCCTACCTCGTGTAGTCGTTTCGCAAGAGACTACTCTCGCTGCCTCACCTCACTCTCCACATTTTCCCTCTGGCTGCCGTCTTCCCTCTTCCCTTCTAAAGCTTTTTCCTCCCCCAACCTAAACCTTGAAGTGGAGTATTTTATTTCCCCTACCACAAACCCTAGAATCAAAACCAACTAGAATGTATTTCTTTATATTTTTTTATTTGGTTTCTACGGTAATAAAAATAAAAACTTATTCCTAAAATAAAACCAATGATCTTTTTCTTTTATTTAAGGAGAAATCATGTGAAAAAATATATCATGGTGCGCTGCAGGGGAGAATAAAAACAGAAACTTGATGCTACAATTGCACTAAACGGGAGAGAGAGAAAAAAATATGAAAAATAGAAGGGCTAGATTTCTAGATAAGAATCGAACTCTCTCCCTCTACAAACATCATCCACAACATTAACCACTGGACTAGATATTTTAATCAGATTTTAAAGCGCACCACACGTTTATAAGCAACTCTGTTTCATATTTCATAGTTAAATAAAATCATTAAAATAAATAAAACAATAACTTACATCACTTAAATAATTATTATAAATACTACAATAACTTAAATCACGCAAATAATAATTATTTCATATTTACGTAAATAATTAAAATAAAAAAACAACACTTAACTTAAATTAATCATTTAATTATTTCATCATATATCAAAATTAAATAAAATCCTTAATTTAAATAATTTCACAATGTCAAACAATCCATCAATTTTTCCATGTGTTTTCCTTTTATTCTAATTTTTCCCGGGTCTTACAGGGATGAGTTGCGTTGGAAGATTTTTACGCAGCTCTAGATGGTGGCCTTGAGGATATGACTTGCTAGGGGCCTATTTACGAGTTGTAGCTTGTAATGAGGAGTTAAATGCGTGGCCATTCCAAGTTGTAGCCTAATGGTAATAGAAATTTCAGTGTGAGCTTGCTAGTTGTAGCTAGTACGGATTGGTTCACTTGATTGCCCTTCACGGTCAGAGCTAATGAGGCTTATAGTCTTGTGATAAATACGGATTGTGGTCCATATTGGGGAGCTTCACTTGGTGTTGCAGATTGTAGTCCATAACTGGATAAGTCCCATGCGTGATATGTAGGTGGTGGCCAGTAGATGGTGAAACCACGAGTAGGAGCTTGTGGCAGCAAGAGTCAGCTTAAGAACGTCATCAGAGTGTGTGGACTCGAGATGCACACGGTGGTGGCGATGATTTTTGATGCATGAGGGTGGGGGTCCACAGAAGGGGTTTGAGTTAATTTTAAATACTTTGGATGATGGCTTTGGGGTGGAGACTTGTTATGACCATTCCTTGAGTTGTGACTCGGAATGAAAGGTACACACGTGGCGACCTCGGGTAGTGGCCTGGTGGTATTGAAAATCTACTGTGAGTATACAAGTTATGGCTCATATTGGCTGACTTCACTTGATTTACACTTATAGGTAGGGATGGCAACGGGTCAGGTCGGGCACGGATAGTATGATACCCGTACCCGACCCGCTAAAAAAAATCCGACCGTTAACCGCCCGTTTACCCGTCGGGTATCCGCTTAAAAAATACCCACGGATATTTTTAAAACCCGCGGGTACCCGTGGATACCCGATACCCGCAAATATTTTTAAAAATATGTATTTTATAAATTTTTTAATATAAGATTATAAAAATAAAATATAAATTAAATTAAATTATAATTATAATTATAATTATAATTATAATTATAATTATAATTATAATTATAATTATAATTATAATTATAATTAAATTTGACATAATAAAATATACTGTTACTTCTAATTTTAATTAAATTTAACTTAATAAAATATAAATTAAATTTTAATTTTAATTTTTTGCGGGTAACGGGTACCCGCGGGTACGGATAGTATGATACACGTACCCGGCCCGTTTATAACCGAGTATTAAAATACCCGCTACCCGCTACCCATTACCCGTAGGTAGTAGCTATCCGTCGCGGATTTTATCCGCGGATATCTGCGGGCACGGGTATTTTTGTCATCCCTACTTACAGGTAGTGGCCTGTGATGTGGGGAATATTGTGTTGAGAATACAGATTGTGGTTCATATTGAGCAACTACACTTGGTGTTGCAGATGGTGGTTCCTAACATGATATTTCTACACGTGTGATTTACAAGTGGTGGCTCGTAGCAGTGGAATCATGAGTGGTGGCTCGTGGCAGCAAGTGTTATCTTAAAGTCATTATCAAAGTGTGTAGAAGCTTGAAGAATTAAATTATATTGAGCTCACCCTATCTGTTTGTGTTTGGTGATGATCGTGTAACTTGTCACATGGGAGCAGATGATGTTTCAAGTGGATTTGGTGATGCAAAGAGCCGGAGTGAGGGCTATCGTGGGGATTATTTTAATTAAGCATGATTTTCTTGTATTTCCTTTATGAAGGATGTTACACTTTGGAACTTATAATATTTCAGTTTTAAATTGAGAATTTTGGAATCGCGTGCATTAATAAAATTTTAAATTTCCAACGTTTTGGGAAAAAATATTTATTAAATGTTGATTAATTAATAATTTTCTACTTTTATTTATTTAAGTTAGTAATATTCGGCTAAGATGTTACAACAATCATAAGTCAAAGAGTACAAATCTAAAATAATCCAAAACAAAATTCCTAGCTAAAATGAGATTTGGATCCTAAAAGAATCCAATCTCTTATCATCAAAGGTTTGAGATCCACCTCCAGCGTCAAACACCCACCTACAAAAGACATCAAGTAGTATTAAAGAAAATATGTTATTCATAAAGGAAAACAAGAGAATATTACCCAGACAAAACAACCCAACTATAAGTCTGACTTTGACTGTCCATAGGTTGCTCAGTGATGGACAAACAAGCTAACACATGAGCATATATTTCCAAGCCTGTGTACTTCTTTTCAGTTATTCTTTCTTCTTTGCATTGTTGATTCCATTGCGCCATGATAAATAAGTCTTGGTAGGTGGTAAAAGAAGATAAGATGAGTTATCATGTTTTTCCAATTGTTAATGCTCCAAGGCAATCGATTTTCCAACAGAAATATTAGGTAGATGTAGTACAATAAGTGTTGTATCCACAAGGATTTGGAAAAATACACAATGTTTTTAAATTGGTTTGATTTGAAAAAAAATAGTGTTTGGGTTGTGTGAAAAGTGTGTCAAAATAGATTTGAATAAAAGAGTTGATTTCAATATAATAAAAACGTATTGAGGTCAGATTTCACCACTATATTCCCCTCTTGTATTAGTTCAGTTATTATTCACAAATATGTAATTATTCATTTCCTAGGAGTTCTCTTGAGTGTAACTTTAGGTCCATTCCTAGAACCTAGAGCCCACGATCATTAAACATCAGTATGTAACTTTTTGACAACTAATGTAATTTGTTTTCCACTTGTTACATCGCTTGATACAACATCTGTTATAAAATTGATGTAATATGCTTTAAAAACTGATATAATATCCCTTTACTGTCCTAGTGAAGGGTGGCTAGAAGAGACCAATGGGATGCTCTAGCTTTAACTTATAAGACTAGTATGATGACACAAAATGTTGGCAACATTTAATTACATATCTCAAAGTGATTATACAAAGGGGAGACACCTTTATTTATAAGAGAAGGTGTCTTCAAAATGTGTAGACAAAATACCCTAAAAATCCTACCTTGGCCACCAAAGGTAAAATGGTACATGTATAGAAATCTTCTCCATTGAGAGGAGGACATGTGGTCACTACTTATAAAAAAGCTTCTTTATTTCCAGAGTTCCATGTGGAAAGCTTCTTTTGCAAAAGGTAACTCCAGTACAAAAGTGACACATGGCCACTACCTTTGAGAAATATTACGCCATTAAGAGCTTGCCACATGACCAACACTCTTAAAGTGAGACGCCCTCCACCTTGGCACCAAACTAGGGTTACAAAACTCAATCATCCATGATTAGTCTTTAGTTAGGTGTAACATCCTAGTCAAATATTACTAGTTTAAAATTAAATAAAAGAATATGAAATACCAAACAAAATTTATTAAACCACTTTCCCAAAAACGTAGGAAAATTAAACTTTATGAAAAGCTCCAAATTACAAAACATAAATGCATTCAACATTTACAAATACCAAAAACCGATTATAAGTACCTGATTACAAAATAGTTAAGAAAATTCATAAAAGTCCTCACACTAGCCCCTCTTCGGCTCTAAGCATCCACATGCTCACCTGCAACAACATCTGCTCCCGTGTAACCATATCCACCTGATCATCGCCAAACACACGCAGATAGGGTGAGCTAAAAAATAAAAATAGAATACAAAATATAGTAAATATAAATTTAAACCCACGACCCTTATGAGAACTACAATCCTCAAACCTAAGCATTAACATCTTCCTTTGTACGCTTCCTAGTTCTACACTCTTTGATGATATTCTTAAGATGACTCTTGCTACTACAAGCTCTAACTCATGGCCCATCCGTCTACTAGCCACCACTAATAGATCACACGTGGGAATTATCCAGTTACAGACTACAATCCGTAACATCGAGTGGAGCTCCGTAATACTAACCATAATTCGTATTCGTCACGCCACCAGGTGCCATGCGTATTCATCCCGTTTCAGATCGTTTCTGCCTGGTGGGACCACCCTTTCTGCCAGGCGCCATGCGTTGCAAGGCTTCCCTGTTTTTTCCTTATCGCCTAGCGGCATCCCCCACATTGCTAGACACCACTTCAATAGCATCATTGCTATTGGCTTTTAGAACTTTGGAGCAGGTTCCAAAGACCCCAAGCACTCAACATACAATCCATAACATCAAATATGCTTATCTAGTCATAATGACATGATTAGATCACAGTCCAACACAAACACATACATCATGAATTCATTACACCATCACTTAAGGTTTCACAAGAATCTCTTAACCATTTTATTTTACCAATTAATCATTCCATATTGATTTCCAACTAACATCCAACTTACACATAAAAGGCAGTCCTCCAACCAGACATTGTTACAACACCACTGTCAAAATGAAACATTCCTTTTCCTCTCTTTTAAAACCAATTATCACATGCTCATCCCTAGGTACTCACATTGCATAAATATATTTTCCTGCTCAATTAATCAATATTATGCACATCAAATGACACATAACCCCCAAAACACCCACGCGATGCAGAATCAAAGTAAACATTGTAACACCCGAGAAAATTAAGTAAATAAATAAATATTTATTTAATAAATGTGAGGGAAGGAATCTATAAAGTAATTAATGCGGAGAATTAAGACAAAGGATCAATGGTTGCTCAAGTGGTTAGACATGCTTGGTGCATTTGAGGGGGACTTAGGTTCAAGTCTTGCGTATGCCATTAATGTGATGTTTTAATTATTTAATTTATTGTGGGCACATATATGAACATATGGCATGATGTTATGAATATATGTGTGCATGATATGTCAAGAAACATTTATATGTTGGTGGTTGTGCATATGCTTAATAATTGGGTGGATGCGAGTTTGAACCTTGGCTCGCAAAATAGATCTTTTTATGCTTGGATTATTTAATGGCATTTAAATCATTATTTTGGTTTTTGTGTATGAGAGGAGGTATTTTCGTGTGGATGCCTAAGAGGGTTTTCCAAAACACCAAAATTGAACCAAAGGGAAGTGTTTCAGGGGAGAAGGTGCACTCAAGTATAGGAGAAAATACCAAAGACAAATTTGGGCCAAGAAGGGACATTAGGAGCACAAATGGAGTGGGAAATCCAGGTTAAGGGAGCTGCCATTTCCTACTTTAATGATATTATATGCAATTGCGTTATATATATTGATACATGAAAGTCTTCTCCTAAACCAAATTCTTGTATCGTATAACTTCTTGATGTTTGTGTTGTATGTGGTTTTAGAGAGACTATGTGTGTGCTTGTAGTTTCCATTATATTGAGTTGTCTTTGTGAACTTATCAATGCTATGATTATTATGATTCTTCTTCATGCCTTGGCGTTATGTTTAGAGTTTTTCTTCTATATACGACACACTTATGATTATTATTGACTATTATTATATTACTATTACTATTATTATTATTATTATTATTATTATTATTTATTATTATTATCATTGTTTTATTTTAATAAAGATTTTATTATCATTATTATTGTTTTATTATTAATGATTTATTTTATTATTATTGTTTTATCTTATTAGTATTACTGCTTTATTATTATTTTTCATTTCATTTTATTATTATTTTTATAATTATTTTTTTATAGTTACGTTTTATTATTATTATTATTATTTATATTTATATATTATATATTATTATTATTATTTTTATTTTTATTTTTATTATAATTATTATTTCTATTCTTATTATTATTAATTTCATTTCATTTCATTTTACTTTTTAATTATTTTTATTAGTATTATTATTTTATTTTATTTTACTATTATTTTATTATTATTGTTATTATTATCATTGTTTTGTTTAATTGATGATTTTATTATCATTGCTGTTGTTTTATTATTATTGTTTTATTTTATCATTATATTATTTTATTATTATTATTTTATTTTATTAATATTTCTATTTTATTAATATTTCTATTTTTTTATTATTATTGTTTTATTTTATTTTATTTTATTATCATTTTTATTTTTAAAATTTTGATTTATTATTGTTATTATTATTATTATTTTTATTTTTATTACTATTTTTATTTTCACTATCTTTTTATTATTACTATTATTATTATTATTATTTTATTATTGTTATTTTATCTTATTATTTTATATTATTAGTATTATTGTTTTATTATTATTGTTACATTTATTTTTATTATTATTTTTATTTTTATTGTTTCGTTTTATTATTATTACTATTATTATTATTATTGTTATTGTTGTTTTTTTTATTATCATTATTACTATTTTATTGTCTGTGCGATATTTTAGGGCAATGGTTATGTGTTCTTCTTGGTTTGTACTGGGCTTGGACCAAAATCCAATGGGTTGGCGCCCAACGACACCAAGTGTTCTGCCAGGTGGTCTAGAACGCGAGTTAACCTAGTGACGTGGATGTTGTGCTAGGCAGTTTTGGATGCAATGATGGATTGCGGAGGGATTCTACACAACTTTTGATGGAGGTCTTGATGCGATGCTTTGTTGGGAGCCCAGTTACGAGTGTAACTTGTATTGGGGCAACACGTGGCCACTCGAGGTTGTAGCCTGCTGGTTTTGGAAGTCTAGTGGAGTGTGCGAGATCTTGGCTTGTACGGATGGGTTCTAGAAGATTGCCATTCTCGGTGTTATCCGACGAGTTTGGTAGTCTTGGGACAAATACGGACTACAATTTGTATTAGGGAACTCCACTTGGTGTCGCAGATCATGGTCGTGGCAAATTTATTCCTGCGTGTGGACTATTAGGTTGTGGCCTGTAGTTGTAGGGGCGAGTAGACACTCGTGGCAGCAAAGATCAATTAATGTAATCATTAAAGTGTGTAGAATCAAGAGGCGTCCAGAGGAAGATTTGGAAGTCGAGGATTACAGATGATGGCTTGTGAGTCTTAGGAAAAGTAATGCTCTTATCGGGTTTTTGTGAACATGTAAGGGTTGTTGCTTGTTCTTCCCAGGAGGCGTTGAGGCGTAGGAAAGGAAACTGGTTGGTTATGAGACAATAGTATACCATGTGATGAGACTTGGGTTTATTAGAACTATAGGAATATTTTATGGTTATTTATTATATTGTGTAGTGCACTTTTATTCTGTTGAGCTAATCCTATCTTCTTGTGTTTGGCGATGATCGTGTAATGCTTTACACGAAAATAGATAATGTTGCAGGTGTTGTTGGTGAAGCATAGTTTCGGAGAGGGACTAGCTTAAGGAAAAGCCTTTATGATGTTTTCTTGTTTTATGTATTTTCAACATTTTGTAAACATTTATCTTACTAGACTCAGAATTTGTAATCGACAATTATAGTTTGTAGATTTTTATTTATTGTAGTATAATAAATGTTTTAAATTTTCTAATGTTTTAGGAAAAGGAATTATCATAAATGTGATTTTTATACGTATTCCCTATTTTAATTATTTAAACTAGTGATATCTGGCTGGGATGTTACATTTGGTATCAGAGCAATGGTTTTCAAATGATTTTTTGGTCTTAGGGAGTGAGCTTGTGGTGTTTCAGTTGTGAAACCTTGTAGGAATGGACTGGCGGTCTATTAATCATATTATTGATTATGGATTGCGCATAGTGGTGAAACTAGAAGCATTAAGAACATAAAATATATTGGTAAAGTGATGATGGTGCACACTCATTACTATATTAGAGATAGTTTCCTTTCTTAATTCTAAAGGTTTTAGTAAAGAGAGAGGGAAGTTATAGGTTGAGTTTGTCTCCTATACCTTTTCGTATTATGTTTGCACTTCTGTGGTATGTGTTTGTTGTCTATAGTGGCAAAGGAATGCATATTCATTGTCAAACTTGACTTGCTTATCTTGTAAGGGTTGGGTAGGGCTTTTGAGGTAGTCTCTTGATTGAAGATACAAATATGCAGAAGGATATATTGATGGACGAGGAAAACTAAGTTTGGTTTGATGAGCTTAAAAGTGATGTTGGAACTCAAAAACAATGTGTTAGGCAAATGGATCTTCAAGAATAGGTTTTTGGAATTAATACCACAAATTTTGCGAGAGGAATTGAATTCAAAGGTTAGAATAATGAGAGGTGTTTAGCGCATGCTTGTGCTGTAAAGTTGAGAAGTCAAATTGGTATTACATCATAGCATAGGTATGAGACTGGAGGTGGAAAGTGGTGGAACGTTTAAGGCTAAGGCTAAAAAGGTAGAAACCATGAAGGGAATAAGGGAGGAAGAATCTCAAGCGGGAGGTTAAGTTGAGGCAGAGCTTGGAAGATTATTCTGACAAAGCGATGTTTTAAGATAAATGGGTGTCTCTAATGGATAACGTTGAATAAGTTGAAGCAAATAAGTAAATTCAAGGATACAAGGCATAAAAGTAGTGTCTGGGGTATGGATTTTGGTTTTGATTAAGATAGTATATTCTTGGTTATCACCAATATAGGAATTAGGTTGTGGTGGTCTACAAGAGGGAGCTGGTAGTGAGATGTTGGTTTTGGCTACAGTTGCGGCTAAGTATGGAGTACTCGGGTTTGGTGGTGTCTCGAGATGATCGTAGAATCCATAATCAATGTTACTTGGAATTGATTCCTTTGTGAGATTGGGACATAAACACAAGAGTGAATAGGTTATTTTCTAATCTCATCCCAGAACGATGCGATCCCCAACAAAGTGGCATTCGATGATCCAAAGAGATAAGTCGATGATAACGTATCAATGATGGATCAAGCAGAAAGGTGAGGGTAGAGTGTTGTGTGAATCAAAGTTACCTAGCAAAGACAAGTAAAGAATAGACACAAAGGATCTTAGTGGTGGAAGTATCCTAGACATGTTTTGAGGTGGGTACTAGAATTTCATGTTTGGAGTGGTGAAGTTCTTTGCATTAGTATTTAAAGTAGAGTTGGTGCCAATAGTTCCTAATTAGATGGTTTTGCGGGAAATGAGAAGTAAGAGAAGTAGGTGAAAAAGCTTTTTAAACATAATGGCAAGGACTCAGTATAAACATAGGAAATACATTGCAAGTTCCACTCATGTACTAGAGGGGAATGAGGTTCAAATGAGGATGAGGTTCAGATTAAGGAGGATCTGACTCTGAACATAAGGTCAATGAGAATATTAGATTCTCAGGTCATGAAGGTGAGTGGGAAGGAGATCCGGACAGTGAAGTTTCCTAGGGATGAAGCTACGCACGAGAAGACGTGGGAAATGGAGGACCTCGAGAGGCAATCATAGTCGTAGTTGTATCTGGGTAAGTGTAATATTCGAGGACGAAAATTCTTATAAGTTGAGGGGAATGTAAGACCCGGGAAAATTAAGTAAATAAATAAATATTTATTTAATAAATGTGAGGGAAGGAATCTATAAAGTAATTAATGCCAAGAGTTATGACAAAGGAGCAATGGTAGATCAAGTGGTTAGACATGCTTGGTGCCTTTGAGGGGGACTTGGTTCAAGTCTTGCGTATGCCATTATTTAATTTATTTTAGGCGCATATATGAACACGTGGCATGATGTTATGAGTATATATGTGCATGATATGTTAAGAAACATCTATAGGTTGATGCTTGTGCATAAGCTTGATAATTGGGTGGATGCGAGTTCGAACCTTGGCTAACGCGAAATAGATCTTTTTGGTCATGAGCTGAAACCACCAGTTAATTATGTTTGAGGGGAGAAAGTGCAATTGCGTTATATATATTGATGCATGAAAGTCAAGGTTCTATTGAGTTGTCTTTATACTTATGATTATTATTTACTATTATTATTATTATTTTCTTTTTTTATTATTACCATTGTTTTATTTTAGTAAAGATTTTATTATTATTATTATTGATTTATTTTATTATTATTGTTTTATCTCATTAGTATTACTATTTTATTATTATTTTCATTATTATTATTTTTATTTTCTATAGTTTCGTTTTATTATTATTATTATTATTATTATTATTATTATTTTTATTATTTTTTTATCATTATTATTTTTATTATTATCATTTTTTATTATAATTTTTATTATTATGTTTATTATTATTATTATTATTATTAATTTCATTTTATTTTATTTTGTATTTATTTTTGTTAGTATTACTATTTTATTTTACTATTATTTTATTATTATTATTATTATTTTATTTTATTATTATTATTACTATTTTATTATTATTGTTTCATTTTATTTTATTATTATTTTCATTATTACTATTTTTATTTTTAAAATTTTGTTTTATTATTATTATTATTATTATTTATCTTATTAATATTATTATTACTATTTTTATTTTTACTATTTTTTTAATTATTATTATCATTATTATTATTTTATCTTATTAGTATTATTATTTTATTATTATTGTTTCATTTTATTTTATTATTATTTTTATTTTTATTGTTTTGTTTTATTATTATTATTATTATTATTATTATTATTATCATTATTGTTATTGTTGTTTGTTTTATCATTATCATTATTATTATTTTATTGTCCGTGCGCTATTTTGGGGCAATAGTTGTGTTCTTTCTGGTTTGTGTATTGTTTGATTGTCTAGGATTGTGTGTTGGGTATAACACTTTGTTTTGATGGTTTTATGGAGATTTATTGTGATTCTCCGAGATGTATAAAAGCAAGAACATGGTTGTGTTTGATGTATAACCATGTGATATTGTGTAGTTGAGATTAACTTAATGATATGAAAGTGTATTTACTTGTCATGGATGCATGTTTTGCGTGAACTTAGTGTCTTGTGTAAATAGATTCATTCGAACCTATTCTGGAGTGCCAAATACCAGTAAATTACCAATTACTGGTGTGGCGTCTGGCGAAACGATGTAAACTGCAAGAAGATAGGCCACAAAGTGAACTCTAGAGTAAAACCTAAGAGTTGGCGCTTGGCGACGGAAGTGGTCTCGCCAAGCGGTGTGTTGTAGAACTGGGCTTGGACCAAAATCTAGTGGGTTGGTGCTCGACGGTGCCAAGTGTTCTGCCAGGTGGTCTAGAACACGAGTTAACCTAGCAACGTGGATGTTGTGCTAGATGGTTTTGGATGCAGTGATGGATTACGAGAGTGATTCTACTCAACTTTGGATGGAGGTCTTGATGCGATGCTTTGTTAGGGGCCCAGTTACGAGTGCAATATGTATTGGGGTAACACGTAGTCACTCGAGGTTGTAGCCTGGTGGTTTTGGCAGCAAAGATTGATCAATGTAATCTTCAAAGGGTGTATAATCAAGAGGCGTCCAGAGGAAGATTTGGTGGTCGAGGATTAAGGATTATGGCTTGTGAGTCTTAGGAAAAGCAACACTCTTACCGAGTTTTGGTGAACAGGTAAGGGTTATGCTCTTGTCGGGTTTTGATGAGCAGGCAAGGGTGTTGTCTTGTAAGTCCTGAGGAAAGTAATGTTCTTACCGTGTTTTGGTGAACAGGTAAGGGTTGTTGCTTGTTCTTCCCAGGAGGCGATGGGGCATAGGAAAGAAATTGGTTGGTTATGAAAGAATAGTATACTATGTGATGAGACTTGGGAGTATTAGAACTGTTGGAATATTGTGTGGTTATTTATTTAATTGTGTAGTGCACTTTTTTCTGTTGAGTTCACCATATCTTCTTGTGTTTGGCGATGATCATGTAATGTGTTACATTGGAGCAAATGATGTTGCAGGTCTTGTTGGTGAAGCATAGTTTCGGAGAGGGGCTAGCTGGGGGAAAATCCTTTATGATGTTTTCTTGTTTTATGGATTTTGAACATTTGGTAAACATTTATCTTAATAGATTTCGAATTTGTAATCGACAATTAGTTTGTGGATTTTGGTTTATTGTGGTATGATAAATGTTTTAAATTTTCCCATGTTTTGGGAAAAGGAATTATCATAAATGCGATTTTTATACTTATTCTCTCTTTTAATTATTTAAATTAGTAATATCCAGTCGGAATGTTACAAACGTCTACACTTATGTGTCGTCCGACAATAGTTCATGTACCACTAGGTGGTGGGTGCAATTATGGACACTTTCCAGATTTTTCTACACCTACACAATTCCTTAATTTTCCAATTCTTCGTTCCTATAATGCAATTTCCCAGAAAATTATACAATTATAGTCCAAGCCTTTTATACGGATTCTAATCAACTCAAACAACACATTATTATACAATTATAGTCCAGCCTTCTCGAGTCTCAATCACAATACATTACCCCCAATTATATAAGGGTTCATACAATTCCCTCCATTAAAGCCCCTTCAAACATTCAATCACAAATAAATTCATACAATCACAAATACAAGTACAATTCAGGCCTTCCAATCATCACGAAAACCACAAGAAACCATAAAACTAATAATCTAGTTCGCGAGTCTTCAAGACTGCCAAATAGTTTCGAGAAATTTTCAAGAAACATGCGTAGTCCAGAACAATTTGCACAAGTAAAGGTTCATACATATTCCATACATCAATGAATCATAAATTTACGATTAAATATAAGATACAACTCCCCTAACTTGGTTTCCTTGCTCAAGTGGATATCCTTGATCCTCCCTTGATTCCAATGTGTCCTCCTCTTTTGACTCCTACTACCTTCCACTCCGGTTGGCCCTCAGATTATCTTTCTCAAACTCAATTTTCAGTGCAAATGTATGGCCTACATCATACTGCCTATTCTTCTTCCCCACTCACTTTATTCTCCCCTCTTTTGCAGCTTAAAATTTTAATAAGAAAATAAAACGAAAATCATCTTTAATGGCAATCAAATGCCATTAATGGATGGTTTTCACAACCCCTTCCAATTGCTCCCTACGACCCCTTCCAAATGCTCCCTATGACGGATAGGGTTTCCATAGCTTAGCAAAAGTAATAAACGTAAAATGAAACTACTTTCCACTAATCAAGGTTGAGACACACAACCACATGATTATCAAGTCAATGCACAACCAATGAACCAATTCATGTTTTTAGTGATAATTCTTACTTATCTAAGATTATATCATCATGCTCCATGATTAAGCATACATGTAAAACAATAAATAATTAAATTAACCCACAATTTGAACCCAAGTTCTGTCATCATAACCAAGTACTCTCAACCACTTGAGCTAGTATTATTCCTTGTCTTCTTTCTCCATATTAATTAACTTAAGGATTATCACCCTCGCATTTAATAATTTTTTATTTTTTATTTTTTTTTCATATCTTACATTACGCGCAAATCTTGGGTCAACTCTAGGTGTTGACTTTTGTTGACCCAAGTTTGATAAAAAACTCTACGCTATTTGGCCCTTAATACAAGACCTAAAAGGAAATCCTACACTACTTACCCTTAATACAATGTCCATAAATTTCTATACTACTAGAGATGCTCCAAAATGGCCTAAGAGATAAAGCTTTGTTTCACCTTGCATAGACGACTCTAGCACTTCTTGAATGTGCTTGGCCATGGCTAAGGGGTATGTCATCGACAACGGTATGCACTTATACCTAGTGCATGAATTCTATGGTTTTAGGTACTCTAAGACATAATAACATTGTTTTAAGTGTTTGATTATCAATCACCAATATCAAAAGATGTTATTGTCAAAATAACACATCAAGGGACAAGTTATCTCCTCTAATGTGCAGATTAGGTTTTGATTAGGTGTTGTTTAAGTTTTGTTTAGGTTATGTTTAAACATTAAAGTTTAAGTTAGACTTTTTTATTTTGATTTATTTTGTTATGGAAAATTTGTTGTATTTCAGGTTTTGTTCTTTTGCCAAAAATAAGAAACAACAAATTTACAAATTTACGTTTGTTATAGTTGTAACATCCTGACCGGATATTACGAATTTTCGATAAAATAAAATAGAAATATAATTAATACCTCATTTAATAAAATTGTAATTCCCAAAAATTGCGGAAATTTTAAAACTTTATTACATTATAAAGTATATCAAATCCTCACTTTGTAAATCCAAATATAAAAGCCATGTTCAATAATCTAACAATTACAAAATCCTTGAAATTCACAAAAATAATAAAACTCTTAATATAATCTCCCTAGTTAGCCCACGCTTCAGCTCTATGCCTCACCAGATCCACCTGTAACATCATTTGCTCCCGTGTACCGCATACACGATCATCACCAAACACAAGTAGATAGGGTAAGCTAACAATATATAAAACATATACAATTCAGATATATAAACACACAAACATCAAAGGAACTTCATCCTTTGATTCCAAACCATATGGCCACCACCATGTTATCCATGTTCTATGTCTTTAGATAAATACCTTAAGATGTTTTGCTGCCACACCTACAAGCTACAACTTGTAGAACACGTGCGGGAAACCTGCTATGGACCATACTCCGTAACGCCAGGTGGAGTTTGTAACATCCCGTCAGGATATTACTAATTTATAAATAATTAAATGGAATAAATAAAAAAAAACAGCGCATTTAATAATACCTCATTTTCCCAAAATGCGGGAAAATTTAAAGCTTTATTAATTGAGCGGATAATTTTTAGAGCGTCCATTACAAAACTAAAACCACAATAACCTCAAGTCACCCATCAGAGTTTACAATCGTTTTCAAAACAAATAAATACATATAAAAGTTTCCCAAGTTAATCCCCTCTCCGCGACTAAGTTGCACCAGAGCCACCTGCATCACCAACATCTGCTCCCGTGTACCGCGTACACGATCATCGCCACACACACACAGATAGGGTGAGCTTAACAATTAATTCACAGGTATAAAGTTGCAGAATATAAGCATATAAACTCAAGGTATCATACATAACATCAACAGATCACATTGCCCAGTTCTTTAATTTCTACCATCTGACCCCCAATTAGATTACTCGTATTCTACAACGTCTAAGGATTACTTCAAGGTGATTTGCTGCCATACCTATCGGCCACAACCGATAGAGCACGTGCGGGAAAACATGCTACGGATCATACACCGCAACGCCAGGTAGAGTTCCCATATACGAACATAGTCCGTATCGTCCCAAGACTACCAAACTCGTCAGCCAACAACTGAGGAGGGCAATCTATCCGGACCCATCCGTACTGGCCACAACCAGCACACTCACACCGGCAACACTCGCCAACCCGAGCCACAACTCAAGGGTTCCTCGTGTTCATCCGCCAT
>Ga0214545_1006512_pt1 | contig 20296 bp, 20 predicted proteins | sample CNSS4metaG_FD_160064 | JGI IMG/M metagenome (GOLD analysis project Ga0214545, IMG submission 160064) | Root nodule microbial communities from cowpea collected in UCLA plant growth center, Los Angeles, California, USA - CNSS4 | ecosystem: Host-associated > Plants > Roots > Nodule | place: USA...
CACCAATTTAGGTTTTCTGCATCAATTTGCACTCATTTGGATGGTTGAATCAAAATTTATGTTTAAGCCTTATTCGGATTCCATGAGGAACTAAATTTGCGTGTTAATTCTTTACAGAGAATGGATTGAAACCTTGAGATTAGTGTTTTGTTCAGTGGAGTTATGTTAATCTCACAATTTTGAATTTGCGTTGGGTTTAAATGAAGAAACCGTTCTGTTTTTGCTTAATTTGCAGAGTGGAATCATTATGTGTTCATGCTTAGTGAACTGTAACAGATTCATGGTTGTGTGCTTTGCTTAATTGCACTTGAGTTCAAGTTTATTTGCGCTTAGTAATTAATTCGGGTCTCATTAGAGTTAATATAACAATTTTGAGTTGTAATCCGTGATTGGTGGATGTTCATTTGAAGCAAAGAATCAATGCTGTTTTTACATTGATTTTACACATTTGCATTGAAGTTTTCAATTGTGCGTTGCATCCGTAAATCTGCAAAACCCCCCCCTTTGTGTTATTGTTGTGTTCATCTGGAAATTTCGCTTTGAATGAAAATATTGGTCGTTGGGAGACGACTTGGTTCATTTTCATATACTGCATTTAATATGTTTTAATTTGGTGGGGTACGGTCTCTATCAGATCGGTATGTATTGCTTTTCTGGAGATATGAGTATTGCCCCAATTCCGTGTCCTAGTGAATTAGAAGCACCATAAAAAAACATCACCCATGCATTGCTATCCGAGTCACCTCCATCTCCACTAAGAAAAGCAAGAATATCTTCGTCAGGAAATTTAGGTCGCATGGGTTGGTAATCTGGAATGGGATGACAAGCCAAATGTTTTGATAAAGCACGACCTTTAATAGCTTTTTGGATTATATATACGATGTCGTATTCCGATAATAACATTTGCCACCGAGCTATTCTGCAGCTAAGAGCTGGTTTTTCAAAAATATACTTGATCGGGTCCATCTTGGAAACTAACCACGTGGTATGGCTTAACATATATTGCCTTAGCCGATAGGTGGTCCATGCTAACACATAACAAGTTCGCTCTAGTATAGTGTATCTTTGTTCGCAACTTGTGAATTTTTTGCTCAAGTAATAAATAACATGCTCTTTTTTTCTTACTTCGTCGTTTTGATACAAAACGCAGCCCATTGACTCTTGTAATATGGTCAAATATAATATGAGGGGCCTCCAAGCATGGGTGGGAGCAACACTAGAGGCTCTTGTAGATATTGTTTGGTCTTGTCAAACGCTGCTTGACAATCCTCATTCCATTTCATCTCCTGATTCTTGAGCAACAGCTTGAATAGTGGCTCACAGGTCGCGGTTAGTTGGGAGATAAACCTAGAAATGTAGTTTAATCTACCTAAGAAACCTCGAACCTCTTTTTCTGTTTGAGGGATCGACATTTCTAAAATTGCTCGTACCTTGTTTGGATCAACTTCTATTCCTTTTTGGCTGACAATAAATCCCAACAATTTCTCAGACTTTACACCAAAGGTGCACTTAGCAGGATTTAGCCTTAGCTTAAACTTTCTTAACCTCTCAAACAAATTTTGCAAATTAACAACATGTTCTTCTTCTGTCTTAGATTTGGCGATCATATCATCTACATAAACTTCAATCTCTTTATGCATCATACCGTGGAACAAAGTCACCATGGCTCTTTGATAAGTTGCCCTGCATTCTTTAAACCAAATGACATCACCTTGTAGCAGAATGTTCCCCACAGGGTAATGAAAGTGGTTTTCTCCATGTCTTCAGGCGCCATCTTAATTTGATTATATCCTGAAAAGTTGTCCATAAAAGATAAAAGTGCAAATTTAGCTGTATTGTCAACCAGAGTATCAATATGTGGTAGGGAAAATTATCTTTAGGGCTAGCCCGATTTAGATCTCAATAATCCACAGACATTCGAACTTTCCCATCTTTCTTTGGAACTGGAACAACATTAGCCACCCATTGATAATCAAAGTTATGATGAAAATAATGATTATCAAGCGAGTCCGAGACTCGACATGATAATTAAAGTTATGGAGAATAATGATTATCAAACGAGTCCGAGACTCGACATGATAATTAAAGCTATAAAAAAAATTATAAAAAAGAATGATTATCAAGCGAGTCCAAGACTCGACATGATAGTTAAAACAATGAAAAAAAATTATAAAAAGGAATAATTATCATGTTGAGTTAAAGTTATAAAAAACAATGATTATCAAGCGAGTCCGACAATTGACATGATAATTAATAATATGAAAATAAATATAAAAAAAAGAAAGATTATCAAGCGAGTCCGAAACTCGACATGATAATTAAAATGAATGAAAAGAAAAAAAAAAAAATATCAAGTAAGTCCGAAACTCGATATAGTAATTAAAGTTATAAAAATCTTAAACATCAAATAAGACATGATAATTAAAATCATAAAATCTTGACCATGAAAACAAGTACGAGATTCAACGTAATAAGCATTAGAATGATTATGAATGAAAGAGAAAAGAGAGAAAGAAAAGAAAGAAAGAAAGGAAACATAGCACACGTACCTACGTTTTTCAACTATTAATTAATATTATACCTATAATCACTTTTAGGACACCTTAAGTGACGATAAAGATTATCTAGCGGGTCTTACGCCTTTCTCATGCATTCATCAAGTTTTATATAAAAGGATGAGATGTCTTGTCATGCATTAATTATAGTCATGTGCACTTTTACCATTGTGTTCAAATAAAACATGCAATTACGTTGTGAATCAGATATATATTAGGAGTGCATGTCACATTCCGCAAATGCATCCATAGCAATGTGAAAGAAGAGTCAAGCCATGGCATAGAAAGAATATGTAGTTATTTCCTTCAAATAAAAAACAGAAAAAAGACCTATGTAGAGAATGTAACACACCAAAATAAAGCAACCTATTTGTGTATCCTTCTATTGGTACGCAAGCGTTGAATTTCGTATATACAGAGAGTTAAAAGCATCCCAGAGATTATTAACATTAAACATAAAACACCAATATATGTATATACATACTGAGAAACAGGAACAATGATGATTGAAGCCCCTATTTCTTATTTATCGTCGTATGGATGAGATAAAGCAACGAGGCGGAAAGCAGTACCCAAACAAACTCAAAACAGAAACACAGATACATATGCCAGTGTTGGAATCTTATCTTCAACGATAAGAAGAAGATACGTTGCATGCTGTCGGTAAGATAAGAGTGAAAAAGAGACCCATATTTTTAGAGAGAGAATATTGGAGAAGATAATTATTATTTTGGTAAACAATTCCATTTTCAAACGAGCGTAAACTTATTTTCAAAAATACATTCTTTTAATTTTGTTTTAGTGATACATAATAATGATAGAAAAAACATATTTTATTATTTCAAATATTTGATTAGAATATATATTATTTTATAATTTCTAGTACTGTTAAGTTTGGTTATCTTTTACAAATTCAAGTTTATTTTATTAAATTGTTTTGATTTTTTTAAGAACGACTTTTCTATTTTCAAGAAAACTTTTTTGTTATTCTTATTCTTAATTTCAAAACTTATTTTCAATGTAAAAGTATTTACTTAATTATATTTTTTTAATCTTTTCTATTGGTTTACTTTTTGTTTTTTAAAATAATTTTAGTTAGTTTATTATATATTTAAATTAGTTTTTTAAAAAATAAAAAAATTATAATTATAATTATTAAAAGTTAATTTTGTTTATATTTTATTCTATTCATCTTATCCGGATGAAATTGGATTTAACCATAATTAATATATAAAATAAATTAAAAAAATAAAACACTTTTAAATGAGTCAACCGCTAAAACATCATTTCATAATAAATCAAGACAAATTATAAAATTTTTACTAAAAAAAATGAGTTAACAAACATATCTTTCTCCCAATGACCAAACTGAATAATTTCAACAAAGGTATTAAAAGTACACATAATTTGTTTTACTTTTAAATAATCACACCTGTAATTTGTTAACCTTTGTTCAAATGAGATGCATGTACAGGGGACCTGAGTATTGAAACACGCGCTCCACAAAGCTTCGACTCCATTATTAATCAAAACACGGATTTTCACTACAAACCACTCACAGATGTTTTACCTCTCAACACAATTCAACAATCCAATAATTGGGGAAATCCACACACCAATAGGGCAACAATGCCAGAACTCAAAACTCACCGCATTGCAAACCCATCCGTTCTCCAAAATTTAAAAACAAACAATAAAAGCCCTAGAGGGCAACCCTATATTCAGTGTGGAAAGAAAATCGGTGATGAAAAAAAAAAAAAACACAGAGGACCCAACATAAGGACACACAGGATGATTTGATAAATACTACTCCACAACCTAGGGTTACAGAAGAAACATCTACTATTGATGGCACGAGTGTGAAGAGAGGAACACGAAAAGGGAACCAACTAATCCTAGTGCGAGGCAATGATTGACTATAGGAGTAAAACGTCTACGTTTGAGAGATAACAACCGGAAACCTTATCGCAGAATGCAAATAAAGAGAAAAAGAAAACAGAGAAGTTGGTTTGGTTTAGGTTGGGAGTTGGAGAATGAATGAGAAAAAGTGAAAGAGAATGGGAGAAAGAGAGAGAGTGTGTGTTAGAAATAGGAACTAGAGTTTTGTTTCTGTGTAAGGAGATGTGTTTGTGTGAAATTGTGAGAAGGCGAGAGAGACAATGTACTGTTAGTTTTGGATACTCTGAAGCAAAGGTATGAGTAATGACTATGAATCTCTCTCCTTCAGTTTTTCTTCAAACACGGTTATAATGACAAAATCAGAATAATATTTTTTCGTGACTATTTTCTCTCCATGTGTTTTATTTTTGTTCCCTTTCCTTTCTCAGCCTCTCAAATTTTTTTATATTGTTATTACAATTTTTGAAAAAACAAAATGTTAAATGAGTTTTTTTTTTGTCATATTTGATTACTTTTTAATTTTATTATATTTGTGATATTTTTTTCACTGTTGATTATTGACCATAGACATTAGTATGCGTGGCACCCTAATGTGGCGGTTCACGTTTGTAATCCAATATTTTACATGGTTTGTGAAAAGATATTTAAGGTGATACTATTTAGATAAGATTATAGTTTTTTTTTTTCTCAAATTAATTGTGATTACAGTTTAATTTGTTTATATGTCAAGTAAATGGGAATTGTTTAAAGGAAATAATTTGAGTGGGTTGGGTATGAAAACCAAACAGATTAATACTTTTGAAATTTAAATCTAGATGGGAAATCTGTTATTTGTTATTTTGTTAACATATCTGTGAACAAAATTGGGTTTAGCGGAAGAGATTATTCTCCCACACAAAAACTAAATTCTGATCAATCATAGTTAGTGTGAACATCCTTGCATGTGTTTGCAAAATAATATAAATTAAATATTTTTTATGTAAATTTTAATTTAAAGTTTTTTATGTTATTTTGCTTTAAATAAAAAAATTCAAAACATTTTTAATAATTTCAATAAAATATAGTTTTTAAATTAATTTTATTATTAAAAAATCAAAGCCTTTTATTTGAAAGTAAATTAAAACTTTTTTTGAAATTTAATTAGAAATTTTGTTAAGTAACTTGGTCAATAATGGTAGATATAGATATAGTGTAATATAAATGCAATTGTCCATTATGAACGAGTGAGGGAGGGATTGATACCGACTTAGACCAACAGAGACACTTGTTGGAATGGATGAAATATCGATGTTTAATTATGCACCGAAAAGGGGTGGGTGGAAGTGGCGACGTGGGTGTGGTCTGTTCACACGTTTGGTTGGTTCAACAACCGCAGGCACTGATTACGTGTATGTTTCCTAGCTAACTAACGCAAGAGAATATGAATAGCTCTCTCTTCAATGGCCGGGTACTTGCTCATAGATCCACAACAATGGCGGCAGAAGATTCCCCTGGAATTCGCGTCCGAGGGATGCAATTTTCCTATGAAACGCAGCAACCGCCGCTCTTCCTCGACTTTAACCTCAACATCGAACCTGGATCGCGGTGCCTACTCGTCGGTGCCAATGGATCAGGTAACCTAACTTCGTATTTATTATTATTATTATTATTATTATTATTATTATTATTATTATTATTATTATTATTATTATGGTTATTGTTATTATTATTATTATGGTTAATGTCATGCGTGCAAGAATTTCAGTTCGTTAAGTGCCTATGTGCAGGTAAGACGACTTTGCTAAAGATTCTAGCGGGGAAGCATATGGTTGGAGGAAGAGATGTTGTACGCGTGTTGAATGGTTCTGCTTTTCATGACACTCAACTCGTTTGCAGTGGAGATCTCGCTTATTTGGGTGGATCCTGGAGCAAAAACGTTGGCTCCGCTGTGAGTTTTGTTTTGTTTTTTTTTTTTTTCTTTTTATTATCATTAAATACATTGTTTCTCTTCATGATTTCTCCATGTGGTTATGGAGACTTTTCATTTTTCGTGCATTTACAGTTTGTTGATCACTATTTGTTTCACTTATAGAAATAGTCATCTTTGAGAATAATTGTTAGTTTGTTTGTTTCTTTTAAATGTTTCGAATAAATCTCCTGTTTTGTAGGAGAATTCATCTTTAATTAGTTGCATGATCTTCTCCTTTATATCTGCATATCTGTAACTGCCAGATTCCCTATGTAAAGGCTTATATAAGCCTCGCGTTTCAATCAAATAAATCATTCTCTCAGAAGTAATTAACTGTTTAGCATACCTTCACTTAACAATTACTTAACTGTTTAGCATACCTTGACTTAACAATTACTTAACAATTGGTATAAGAGCTCTAAGGGGCCGTGAGGGGCCTGAATCAGAGTGTGCACCAGCGAAAACAGTGTGAGAGAGTGAAGAGTGATATTAATGTGAGAAAAGTGTGCGAGTTCAGATTACAAAAGATGTCTGAAAAGTTTGTGCAACCAGCCATACCAAGGTTTGATGGCCATTATGATTTTTGGGCCATGACAATGGAAAATTTCCTACTAAGCAAAGAATTATGGTCCCTCGTAGAGGAGGGGATTCCAAAGCTTGGGACTGCGCCAACAGAAGCCCACACGAAAAACGTGTCTGAAGCCAGCCTTAACATCTGAAGGTGAAGAACTATTTGTTTCAAGCAATTGATAGGGAGATTCTTGAAACTATATTGGACAAGAGCACATCACAGGCCTTATGGAAATCCATGCAACAAAAATATTAGGGATTCACGAGAGTTAAGCGTGCTTAGCTTCAAGCTTTATGCCGAGAGTTCGAGCTACTGGGAATGAAAGAAGGTGAGAAAGTGATACCTGTGTGGGACGCACACGGCATTGTCAATAAGTTGAAGTACAACGGTGAAGAGATAAACACAAGCATGGTGGTCAGAAAAATTCACAGATCATTGACTCCAAAATTTAACTGCGTTTTGTGTTCAATTGAGGAATCCAACGATATGAGTATCCTCAGTCTAGATGAACTTCATGGCAGCCTACTTGTCCATGAGCAAAGGATGCAAGACGTTCAACCTGATGAGCAGGTGCTGAAAGTTGCTCATGATGATAAACCCGTTGCTGGTCGAGGCCGCTGCAGAAGTAGTCATGGCAATGGAAGGGGATGTGGAAGATATACACCAAACAAAACATTCATCGAGTGCTTTCACTGTCATAAGTTAGGACACTATCAATATGATGTGTCCTGAGTTTGAAAAAAAGGTTCATTATGCGTCATTTGAAGAAGCAGCAGAGGCAGAGGAAGAACTTCTGCTGGTCGCTTATGAAGGAACACAAACAATTCAGAAATAGGACTGGTTTCTAGATTCTGGTTGCAGCAATTACTTGACTGGAAACAAATTGTGGTTCACAGAAATGCAAGAAGAAGGAATCAATAAAACAGTCCAGCTTGGCAATGACTCAACTTTGGCGGTCACTGCAAAAGGGAGTGTTCGGGTTGAGATTAATGGCACATCTCATGTTATATCAGATGTTTATTATGTACCTGAACTTAAGACTAATCTCTTAAGTCTAGGACAACTACAAGAGAAGGGTTTGTCTATTCTAATTCAAAACGGCATGTGTAAAGTGTTTCATTCAAAGCGAGGTCTCATCTTAAGAGACCAACATGAAGGGAAATCGAATGTTTCATTTAACAGCTTCACTGCACTCCCACTGCCTACAAACTGCAGAAATCTTAGAAACAGAAATACACTTATGGCATAAGCGATTTGGACACCTTAATTTCAAAGGTCTTTGTACACTTGCAAGTAAGCAAATGGTGACTGGTCTACCATCCTTAAAACCACCTAAAGAAATCTGCACTACGTGCCTGGTGGGAAAACAACACAGAGACACCTTCTCCAAGCATAGCACGTGGCGAGCCTCCTCAGAACTCCAGCTAATCCATGCTGACGTTTGTGGTCCCATATCACCTCCCTCTCATTAGCAACAAAAGGTACATGTTAAGCTTTATTGATGATCTCACGTAAAGTTTGGGTCTATTTCCTACATGAGAAATCTGAAGCACTTCCTACTTTCAAAAGCTTCAAAATCTGCATGGAGAAGGAAGCTGGTGCCTTCGTCACCTGCCTCAAAACTAATAGAGGTGGAGAATTTACCTCCAAGGAGTTTGCTGATTTCTGCACTCAGCAAGTATATCCATACAGTTGATAGCTGCCTACACTCCACAACAAAATGGAGTCGTTGTACGGAAAAACCGTACCATTATTAATTAATGCAGTGCGTGCTGTCCTACATGAAAAATAGGTTCCAAAACCTTATTGGCCCAAAGCAGTACGGTGATGTGTGCATGTTCAAAATAGAAGCCCTACATCCGCTATAGATCATCGAACACCAGAAGAGGTATGGAGTGGATCAAAACCGTGTGTCAATTATTTTTGAACGCTCGGATGTATTGTACATGCTCATGTTCCAAATCAGAAATAGAAGAAAGCTAGATGATAAAAATCAGAAATGTGTTCTCTTGGGGTAAACGATGAATCTAAAGTTTATAAATTGTTTAATCCCATTACAAAAAAGGTTATAATAAGCAAGGATTTTGTATTCGAGGAAGAGAAAAAGCTGGAACTGGCAACATGATTCTGAGAAAGATAAGACAAATGCTTTGGACTGGGAAGACAAAATGATTGACGACGATGAACGGGAACATGCACCACAAGAAGCAATAATCAGCACGCATCAGAACCAACTCCGGAACATATTGAATATGCAATTTCAGGAAGGCAACCAGGATCCGAAGACCTCCGACATGGATGACTGACTATGAAACAAATCTGCTAGTGGAAGAGGATGACGGGTTGCTGGCAATGATGATGACTGAATCTGCAGATCCTTACACCTTTGAAGAGGCGTGGACGAGTCAATAGTGGAGAGAAGCAATGAAAACTGAAATGGAAGCTATTGAGAAAAATATTACATGGCAGCTTGTAGATCTAGGGGTTATGCCCATTGGTATTAAATGGGTTTTTAAAACCAAATTCAATGAAAATGATCAAGTAGAAAAGTACAAAGCTAGATTGGTGGCCAAAGGTTATTCACAAAGGTATGGAATTGATTATACTGATGTTTTTGCACCGATTGCTAGGCTTGATACAGTGAGATTGTTGTTAGCACAAGTTACTCAAAGTGCATGGGATGTATTTCAACTTGATGTAAAGAGTGCATTCTTGCATGGTGATCTTCAAGATGAGGTATATGTTCAACAACCAACAAGTTTCATCTAGAAAGGTAGAGAAACTCAAGTTTATCAACTTCAAAAAGCTCTATGTGGACTCAAGCAGGCTCCACGAGCCTGGTACAACAAAATTGAAGCCTATTTTGCCAAAGAACAATTTACCCGATGCTCTAGTGAACACACCTTGTTCACAAAAACAAGTCAAGGTAATATTTTAATAGTCAGTCTTTATGTTGATGATTTGCTCGTTATTGGAAACAACAAACACTTTTGTGAAGAATTTAAAAGCTCGATGAAGATGGAATTTGATATGACTGGTCTCGGCAAGATGAGACACTTTCTTGGAATAGAAGTTGTACAAAGCAGGAGGAATTTTTATCTATCAAAGATGATATGCTTGAGAGATATTTGCTCGATTCAATATGACGTAAAGCAATTCGGTTTGGAATCTTATTGTACCAGAAACAACACTATCTAGAGATGAGGAAGGGGCTCCAGTAGATGCCACAAAGTTCAAACGAGCAATTGGTAGTCTCATGTATCTCACAGTTACTCGACCAAATTTAATGTATGGGGTAAGTCTAATCAGTAGATATATGGCATATCCAAAGGAATCTCAAAGGGACTATGATGACTTTGGTGAAGCTCCTTGAAAGCATTGCATGGTGGAAGGAGGCTTCATGGAAGCCATGGACGCGGAAGCATAGTGTTTAGGAAGAGTATTGGTGGAGGAATGGATGGTGAAGGGAAAGCTTTAGGAGGTTCGGCCAACCTAAAGGAGAAGGGCTAGAGAAGGGTTCTAGATGAACACTCTAGCTATCGACTCTCAAAGGCAAAATTCATAGAGTAATCTCAACATTATAACTTTGCTAAATTTCAAGAGTAGTCATTACAATGCAAGGAGCCACTCATTTATATTAGAGCAAGGTCTCCTAAATGACATGCTAATTCTCGGCCAAATGAGATGCAAATGAGAGAAGCCATGTGAAGTTCATGCATCTAGATCTACTAGATCTATGATCCGTGATTTGTGGATCTATTGCCATGAAGAAGATAAAGAAATCATGAAAATTGGCAACAAGTCCATGGAGAGGAGGTCGGTCGAGCAATTCAAACTTTGAGTACTTCAAGTGTGGCAAGTATGACCATTATGCAAATGATTGTTACTCAGACAAGTGTTTAGTTGTGGTAAGGTCGGGCATTTTGCCAAAGATTGTAAGTCTGAGAGTAGAAAAGAAGAGACGATCAACCTCATAGAAGAAGATAAACAAGAAGCGTCGTTGTTGATGATGGTGCGTAGCTCGGGGGTCGAGCACAAGCAAGTGGAGAACTTGGCAAGAAGATCAAGTAGCATGGAGAATTCAGTAAGAAGGCTGGGAATAGTTGATTACTCGACAAGATAATTGAGTAGGTTGTAGAGGTTGGTAAGATGTGCAGATAGTCCAGACAACGCAGTGGAGCATATGAAAAGCTCGAGTAGCTTGATGGAGCAAGTGAACATCTTGGAAAGTTCGGTAAGGAGCCTAGGTAGCTCAATGGAACATTCAGATAGCTCAGAAATTGAAGAAGAGCTTGTAATCCAAATGTTAGAGATTGCAAAAAATGATTTGCAACAAAGAGTTGAAAAGGAAGTTAAAGGGAATGCAATTTTACAAGTAAGCTTAGAGAGAATAAAGCAGGCTTTGCAGAAGCGATGCTTGGAACTTGAAGAAGATGTCTCAAAATTGCAAGAATAGTTGCAAGCTGAGAAGGATCTGAGAGTTGCATTGGAGGTGTAAGATGAGAAATGGCGAGTTGAAAAGGATGAGGAGATTGATGTGATTGAGCGCAACAATATGTGGGCATGGTCTGATATTTCAAAAGGAGGTTAGTCTATTGACAAGAACTCAATTAATGACAAGTCGGCCACAAAAAAAAATGGGAACCCAATGAGTAACAAGTCGGCTAGAGAGTAGAACAAGTCTGCCACCGAAAATGCTAAAATTGGCAGAGTGAACAAGTTGGCTATAGTGAAAGCAAAGTAAAAGTCGACCACAGACAACGTGAAAGCAAAGTCAATCATGAAGAAAGTGAAGAACCCGACTATTCATGAAAAGAGCAAACACAATGTGAGAGAAGTTATTGCATGTGGGAAGCCGGGATGAAGAAAAAAGGAACTGAGATGAAGGATAAGAGAAGCATTTAAGTTTACGGGGAAGTGTTGTGGGTTTAGGAATGAATTAGCCGTTGGAGTATAAATAGTAGTTAATGAGTTAGCTTATGTGGGTAGTTAATGAGTTAGCCATTGTGGGTATTTAATGTACTAGCCTTATGGGTAGTTACTAGCTGTTTATAGTCATTGTGAGTATAACGTATAAAACAATGAGTCTATAATTGTGAATTATATGAATAACAATAACAACAACAAGAAGTGAATCAAGTTTTTTCACAAGTGAGAGTTGTTGTCTACATAGATTAGTTGCATAGCGTTTGTGTTCTCTTTGGCCAGAACTAATAACTACAGTTAGATTTCTCAAGTTGGTTCATAATGTGGGCTTTTGGTCCTAAGAGCCTAATGTTCATGAATTACAACACAGTAACCCACTTCATGGCCCCAGTACTCTAATAGTTTTCTTTTCACACAATTGTTGTTACTGATTTTTCTTTGTATAACATTGGGTGGTGCGTTTACAGAATAATTGAACCTAAATCTCTACCGTAACCCCAATTAATAACCTGCTTTTTGTATGCTTTGATTAATTTGATTTCAAGCTTTGATGTAGTTGCTAACATATTCAGGGAGAAATTCCGCTTCAAGGAGACTTCTCTGCGGAACATATGATCTTTGGAGGTGGGTTTTTGGATGGAGTTGTCTATATTGCAAAAATCATTTAAATCTCCATTTATTTATTTGTGAATATCAAGAGAAAAGCTAATCATCATCTCATGTCTGCATCTGGCTTTTGTAATGTTGCATTAGAGTTTCTACACGATAATTAGCAATTCAAATATAAATTTTATTTGGTCCTGATGTATGATAGAGCTATTGTTAGGAAATTAAAGGTGTATGTTAGAAGAGAATATGCAGTTAGTTGGTTTGTTGGGGATGATAGTCTTTGTATTAGGGATACTATAAGGGGGGAGTGTCTGGTTGAGGGGTACGTGAATTGTTGGATAGTTTTGTGTAAAGATACTGACATCTTGTGTGAAGAGAACCTTTTTTCCCTTGGTCACTTTCGGATTGTTTGTGAAATAATACGAGAAGTTTTGCAGAGTGGTGTTTGCGTTCTTAGTGCTGTGAGTGTGAAAAGAGTGCGTGAACAGGTTTCTTTCATCCAGAAACCTAACTGCTATGGCGTTCTCTACTTTTCTCAGTTGAGGGTGCTGACCCAGATAGGAGAGACAAGTTAATTGAGCTGCTTGATATCGATCTGCAGTGGCGAATGCACAAGGTATCTGATGGGCAGCGGCGTCGAGTGCAAATCTGTCTTGGTCTTCTTTATCCATATAAGGTATTATTTTGTCTATGTACTTCAACAGGTAAAATCAAACCGAATTATATAACTGGAACCCTTGATTGACACTTCAGGTTCTCTTGCTTGATGAGGTCACTGTTGATCTGGATGTTGTGACTCGGATGGATTTGTTGGAATTCTTTAGGGAAGAATGTGAACAGGTATTTGCATACTCTGTCTGTGTACCTGCTGAAACACACTAGATATGCAAATGAAAAAAGTAACAAGGATGGCCGCAATGTGGCATTAGATAAGGGCTGGCTCTTATTGGAATGGTAATCATATTAAAATATAACGATATGAATTTGATCTTCAATTCCTACAAGGGAGGGACGAAGTATAGTGGATAAATTATTACCTCTTAAAGAAAGGCGATAAATGGCCATTTTGCAAAAGCTGGAAGCTTAGGTTAAAAAACGATGCTTATATTATTTTCTCATTTTGTAGAGAGAAGCTACAATCGTATATGCAACTCATATTTTTGATGGACTAGAGGCATGGGCAACTCATTTGGCATACATACAAGATGGTGAACTGAGAATAGCAGAAAAGATATCAGATGTCAATGAGTTGAAATCTTCCACTAATCTGCTGTCTGTTGTTGAGGCCTGGCTCCGTGCTGAAACAAAGGTTGTAAAGAAGAAACCTGTCCAGAAGACTTTTGCTAGTTCTCCTTTCTTTTCATCCAGACACATGGCGTATTATCGATAGTCTCTTTTACATAAGTTCCTTATAAAAATATTCTAAGTAATTCCTTCTTTTAAGCTTGTTGGTTGCTCATATTTTCAACATTTGTCCTGCTTGGAGTATCTATACTTATAAACTAGCCTGAATCGTAGTTTTTTTAATATTTGTAGTCCATTGTCACACCATAAATGAACTATACTTATTAATAAGGCTAAATACCATGATCCGTTATTTTTTAAGCTGTTACCGGCTTTATTTAGTAATTCTTTATACCAATTGTCTGTCACAGGTTTTGTCAGAAGTTTAAGAGGAAATATGATATGATTAGGATGGCCTCAAGAGGAGGTCCAAGCTTAAGTGTGTCTTCTCATGAGAAGATGAATTTTAGAAAGATCGTCAGAATAAGTTTGGGTGGATTTGAGTGGACGAATGTATGTTTCTTTGAGTGGATTTAGAAGGTAAAGTGAATGAAGTTGAAAATAAATTTTGTGGGAATTAGTGAGTGATTGGAATGATGTGATAAATTAATTTTTTTAATAGATAAAATTTAAAGAATACTAAAAATCCTTGAAGATATAAGTAAAATTAAGGTTAAATTACTATTTTGATCATTGTTTTTTGTTAAGAAGTATCAAATTGATTATCAAGTTTTTTTGTTTTAATTTGGTTATGATTTTTGAAAGAAAAGTGATTCAGTTTGGTCTTTGTAGTTAATTTGATTGAATAGTGTCAAAATTAATGTTATGTGTCAATTTATAGCTTTTTAGATTTTAATTTTAATTTTTTATTTTTTTTACACATATCACTTCATAATTGTGTTATGTGTCAAAAAATCTCAATTTACTCTTTATATTTATTTTTATTTTCAATTTAATTCTATATTTTCTTTAAATAAAATAATATTATCTTTCTTTAAATTATTTTCTTTAAATAAAATAATATTATCCTTCTTTAAATTATTTTCAATTTATGAACAATAATAATTATTATATATTTTATTGTATTTTTAAAAATATTTTAGTTATTATTAAATATTATATATATATATTATTAATTATTATACATATATTATTATATATTAATGATAATAATTATTTTATATAAATTTTTATTACTAATTGTTATATACATATATTATTATTAATAATTGTTATATATATATATATATATATTATTTATAAAAGAATATTTTATCCATTCAAAATTTTGTAGTTTAGATAGATGGGATTAGGAGGTTATCTTGCAAATTTACATCCTAATTCTCTTCCAAATTGGTGCATGTAAACATGAATCATATTTCAAGTTCATCGTAACAAATTTGTGGAAACATAACCATCAACGATAAATCTTTGCAGTTTAAGTAGGATGGGATTAGGAGGTTATCCTACAAAGTCACATCTTAATTTTCTTCGAAATCAGTGCATGTAAACACAAATCATATCCCAAATTCGTTAAAGCAAATTTGTGGAAACATAACTATCAACGGAAGCGAACACAACATAAGAATTTTATTGGATGAGCTCAAAATATTAAAAATAATATTTAGAACATTTGTAGTTTATATATTTATTTTTCGGAGTAAACTACGAAACCTGTAGGGTCATTATGTAGTTGCTATATTTTAGGCTGTATAAATTTATTTCTTTTTGTTTATTCATGTTTATTGTCATCGATCTTCAATGGTAGTTTTAAGGTATTTTAGTGTAGCTTCTTTTATATGAAACAAAAGCTAAGCAAGTATAAAACTAAGGAAAGCTACCATTAAAGCTGAAGACCAGATTTATGATAATGGTGGAGAGTAATACACTTGTATTATTTAAATATATCAAAAACTAAATGATGGTCTTATAATTACCATAAAAAAATTTGGAGTGGCAAAGTTTTTTATTTATAAGTGTTACTATAATTAAAAATAACATTTTTATTTATATTATTGAACTTTACCCCAGTCACTTCTATGATTGAGAAATTTTCAAAGAAGTATCCATCTCAAGGATAATCTTTTTAAAGGACAAAAGAAAGCTATAATTCCTCCAACATTTTTTATTTTATTATATATATATATATATATATTTTAAAAATATGTTTATATATTATTTTATTATTTATATTATTTTTTAAAATTTGAAAATCACGTTTTCATCATTTGCTATTATTTTTTGTTTTTTTATTTGGTTTCTTTCTCTTCCTTACTTTCATCTTTTTCTCACATCTACTTTCTATTTCAATTTTCACCTTCAATCTTTCATCATCACCTTCAATCCCTTCTTTTTCAAATCAATATGTTTTCCTTTATATGTGACTTTTTTATGTTATAGGCAAATCTTTATCCATTAGAGATCATAAAATCATGATCTAATTATTGATCAAACTCTTCTTTATCTGGATAAGGTTATTTTAGGCTTTAAAGTTGTGTAAGAAATGAATAGTACTAAGAATCTACTTTAAGGTAAAGGAAACTAATCATTTAAAAAATTTTAATTTTCTTAAAATATGAGTTTTGGTTTTGAGATTTAATTTTGGATATTCACAATTTTATCTTTTCCTAAATAGGTGAGAGAGGTGATAAATTTACATCAGAAAAATTATGATAAAGAGTAAATAAATTGATTCTTTTTTCAAAAGGAAGACTTGTGACGAAGATGAAAATAATATATCTATGTTAACTAAACTTGAGAAATTTCATGAGAATCCAAGAATTGAAGAAAATGAAAAAATAACTCTTATAGTTACATATAATGAATTTGAAAATTCTTTAGAACATGATTCAGGGAAGCGTCCTCAAATTTGATAATACCCACCAAATCAAATTGATGAGGTACGAATGACTTATTTAAAACGAGATCCTTTTGAAATGTGTCTACAAAATTATCCATTTCGATTCAATTATTGAATAATTGAAGTTATTGAAAAAGCATAGAGCAATACTCTCACTAAAGATAACTTGTTTTTTGAATATATTATTGTTGATTACTTTATGTTTCACTTTCACACATATATATATATATATATATATATATATATATTATTTAATTCTCCTGAAATTTTTGTTGAAGTTCCATCACCAATTCATCTACCCTTTGCCCTTGCAAATTCCAAATTCTATAATAATCCTACCCCATTTCTTCTTCTCTCACGCATTACTTTCTCTTCTCCAGTGCAGTGGTCACTCAATTTTGTGTGGTTGGTGTAACATCCCGATAGGATATTACTTAAAATAAATAATAAACAATAATTTATATACTAAAACCTCATTTATTAAAGTAACTATTTCCCAAAAACCACGAGAAATTTCAAAACTTTAAAACATTAATAATCCAATATTCTAAAACCGTAAAAAAAAACTGTAATCAAATTACATATAAATTAAAAAAAAATAGTTATAAAATCCCCTCATGTGCTGAGCCCATTCTCCGCCACTAAGCGTCTTCTGGCTCACCTGTAACATCATCTGCTCCCGGATAATAAATTACCCGATCATCACTACACACAAACAGATAGGGTGAGCTATGCACATAAATATAAATAAATATGAAATTAAATCCCCAGCCCATTCATAAGTATGCATTTGTTTATTTTCAAAATACCCTCCTTTCCACACTCATAACCAATATGAGTTCATGCATGTACTCTAACTCCGGGATTTCATGTGCTTCCACGACCCTTCTCGCTCGTGGTCCAACCTACAAGCCTATCCCGCTTATAGTCCTGCTTCACGGACTCTCACGCCTGTTCATCCGAACTCCTCGCTCGGACCCGGACACGTATACCCACCTTTCCTACTATGAACTCCCTCACTCATAGCATTCCCAAGTTGAGCATGAAATGAACTCCCTCGCTCATTCATCCCAACAAGGGTACCTCCGGTGAACTAAACAGTTCACGTTCCGCATGCGGTCCATCCATCACGAACTCCTCGCTCGTGACTCATTCCAAGCAATCCTAAAATCCTATGGACTTAGTCCTTCAAGTCCAACCACATCACACACACGCATATAATACCACTGATTTAAGAATTAACAATCAACCAATCCCAAACAACACCCACAATCATAGAATACATAGCACACTCGTTTAAGCCAAGTACCTTCGCCCAAACTAGTCCACCAGCCTCGCTTAAGCTAGCCCACCTCGCCTGAGCGAGCGTGAAACAGTGGATGTATCACTTCATCTCGCTTAGGCGAGCTCTTCTTGCCTGAGTGAGACCTTATATCGCTCAACACACAAAGCTCCTCGCTTGGATGAGGATTAAACAAAGAAACACACCAAGTCTCATTGTGACCTCGCTTAGGCGAGCCATTCTCGCCTAAGCGAGCATACCTGTCGCTCAACATCCCAAAACCTCTCGCTTGGGTGAGAAGTCGCGCTCAAAATGTCCAGGTTTCCTCGCGACCCTGTCCCTGGTCGCCTAGGCGAGAAACGCGAACTAAAACCAAAAACAAGACTCTGCAACTCTCGCTTAGGCGAGATGGACCTGCTTGGGCGAAAATTGCAGAGTTTCATGCCCAACTCCAAGCATAAACAGTACCAACAATTCATATCCACAAGCACATCCTATAAACATGGTATAATCACATTTAAATCACCAAAAACTAAAAGGTTTGGCCATACTTGACCAATACAGTACCAAAACCCTCATTCCCAAAACAAAAATGCAGGGTTTTGCAACTTAAAACCACCAATCCAATTCTTTCTCATGATCACACATTCACGAATTCAAAACACTCAATTTACAACTGAAAAGAAAATGCACAGAACCATAATACATATCATGAAAAGTAAGCGCACAATGGACAACTCCCATAACCTGGAATTCTTGATTAAAAAATTGAGGAAGGATAAAGTTCCTTTGTTCACCCAGCCTTGCCTCAAACTTCCTCCTAACTCAGCCTCTTGCCCTTTCACATTCATTCCCACAACTTCATTTAGTAAAAATAAGGTCTATTTTACCTCTAACAAGGTTTGAACCCGTGACCCACCACTCATAAGGCCCAAGCACAACCATTATACCAATGCATATTTAGTGATAATTATCCAAGTTCTATTTTTATACTATTATTCAATAGGCACAAATATATTATTGAAATAATAACAAAACAAATAACACACAAATGACATACATAGGACTTGAACCCAAGTCCTCTCACACAAACAAAGTAATCTCAACCAATTAAGCTAGTACTTTTCCATGTCATACAATTAACATTTAATGCCTTTAAAGTTTCCCACCACCCGCATTTATTACTCAATTAATTATTTAATTAATTAATTTCCACAGGTCTTACATTCCTCCCACTTTAAAAGAATTTTCGTCCTCGAAAATGAGACTTACAAGAAAACAGATGGGGGTATGACGTCCTCATGGCGTCCTCCATCTCCCACGCATCTCCTGCGTCGTCTCATCCCAGAGTACCTTCACCGTCTTTAGCTCTTTGCCCCTCAGTTGCTTGACCTGAGTATCCAGTATGCGAACCGATCCAACTGGCACAGTCAGATCCTCGTGCACTTGCACCTCATTTGACTCCAACACATGATCTGGACTTGCAATGTATTTCCTCAAATGTGAGACGTGGAACACATTATGCAAGTTGGCTAGGTGAGGTGGTAGAGCAATCTCATACGCCACTGTTCCTATCTTGCGTGTAATCTGATAAGGTCCTATAAATCTCGGAGTCAACTTCTTTGATTTAAGAACCCTTCCGATACCCGTGGTTGGAGTAACCCAAAGAAATACATGGTCTGCTTCATCAAACTCCAGTGGTCGTCTCGTCTTATCAGCATAGGACTTTTGCCTACTATGAGTGGCTCGCACCTGTTCTTGAATTAGTTTGACCTTACTAGTCGTTTGCTGTAGAAATTCAGGACCAAGCACAAAGGCTTCACCATCCTGATACCAGCACAATGGAGTTCTACACCTTCTTCCATACAATATTTCATAGGGCACCATGCCAATACTAGAGTGGTAATTGTTATTGTATGTGAACTCCACCAAAGGTAGCACATAATTCCAGTTTCCCATGTGATCTAGCACACAAGACCTCAATAAGTCTTTTAGAGATTGTATGGTTCGCTCAGACTGTCCATCCGTTTGAGGATGATAAGATGAGGTCATTCTCAACTGTGTACCCAAGGCCGCCTGCAATGATTGCCAAAATCGTGATGTGAATCTAGGATCCCGGTCTGACACTATACTTTCGGGTACTCCATGCAATCTCACCACTTCTTGCACATACAACTCTGCTAACCTGTTGTTAAGACTTTGGCAAGTGTACCAAGTCGTGCAAGTAGTAACCGATAAGATCGGGATATCGTTTCCCAAGAGACTCGTGTATACTAAATAATTGTGTAATTAGTGACTAATTTAAACTAATGAATAAATTCATAATTTGGGTTTTTGTATGCAAGAAAGTAAATATTTCATA
>Ga0214545_1006515_pt1 | contig 20288 bp, 12 predicted proteins | sample CNSS4metaG_FD_160064 | JGI IMG/M metagenome (GOLD analysis project Ga0214545, IMG submission 160064) | Root nodule microbial communities from cowpea collected in UCLA plant growth center, Los Angeles, California, USA - CNSS4 | ecosystem: Host-associated > Plants > Roots > Nodule | place: USA...
AACAAAGGGAACTGGGTTTTACCTTCTCTTTTCCAGTGAGACAAACATCAATTTCATCTGGGACTCTAATAAAGTGGACCAAGGGTTTCAATATTGAGGATGCGGTAATTCTCGTTACCTTGATTTTTGTTATATTCAATTCTATCTTCCTTTTATTGGTATTCTTTCTTATTGTATCTCATTTGTTCTGAGCATGACTGTCTGGTGCATAATCCAGATACATGCATGAGTATTCTTCTCTGTCAGCATATACACTACTGCTTTTGCATTATAGTGTTTTAACTTTGGAATTATTATGCTGACCTTTGATGGTTTCCAAATTTATCATACAAACTCTTTTGCAATGAAGAATCCCTTCGAGTTTTCTCTGCACCTCTCTGCTATTCTTTAATTGAGCAGGCTTCTGACAGTTGCTATTGTATTGATTCTGTTTGTGATGTTTGTAGGTTGGAGAAGATGTGGTGGGTGAATTAACCAAAGCCTTCCAAAAAATTGGTCTGGATATGCGTGTTGCAGCTTTAGTAAGTCTCACTTTGCTTTCTCTTTTTAACTCTGGCTTTGAAGAATAATTTTCATTTTCCATATGGCAGAAAATTTAGATTATGTTTTGAAGTTTCACACACACACACACACACTTTAAATTCTGTGTTTACTTGGTTTCTTAAACTGGAGACAAAACCTAACTTGGAAATGTGAAGGTTAATGACACAGTTGGAACAGTAGCTAGAGCAAGATTCAGCAATCCGAATGTCATTGCTGGAGTTATTCTTGGTACTGGGACAAATGCAGCTTATGTAGAGTCTGCACATGCAATTCCAAAATGGCAAGGTCTTCTACCAAAATCAGGAGAGATGGTAAATAGATCATATGACACTTACTTTCTTGTGTGCTACAAACTGTGTTTACTGTGATCTCATGAGGCAGGTAATGATTATCTGTGTATCAAAGCTTGCTGATTATTTATTGATTCTATAGGTTATAAACATGGAGTGGGGTAATTTCCGTTCCTCCCATCTTCCTCTAACACCATATGATGAAGAGCTAGATTCAGAGAGCTTAAACCCTGGAGAACAGGTAATGATTATCTATTTATTATTGGTTTAAATGAGCAATGTGCATTTATAATACTCTTCCAATCTTGTTTGCAGATTTTTGAAAAGATAATTTCTGGTATGTATTTGGGTGACATTGTAAGGAGAGTTTTGTTGAAGATGGCTGAAGAAGCTGAGTTCTTTGGAGATACTGTTCCTCCAAAATTGAAAATTCCTTTCATAATTAGGTATGATAATTTGTCCATTCAAAAGTTCACTAATTTTCTTGAATTAGACTTGCTAAGTTTACATTTGGTCTTAACTTATAAATTCTTGTATTTGTACCTTGCCAACAATGATTCAGAAACTCTGTCTTCATATTGATTGGTTAAATTATTAATTTGGGCAAGCTAAAAGGATGCTCTATTCAGATTTCTTCTCATTGCTAAGTTCACATATCATATATTTAATTTAAAAGCCTGATGAATCCACCTTTTCCTATTTCTATCTCATTTCTCATTATTGGCATTTGCTCATCATTGTTTTTTCCATTTTTAAACTTATAATCAACACACGAATGCTGCAATGTTGAATTGGGTTTCCATGGTGTGTTATGGGAAATGTTTGGTAGCTAGCTGGTAGGGAAAGTGGAAACTGGAGAAAAGGTGAAAATGCAGGGGAAAATTTGAGTAAAATGGCAGGATCAGTTTTTCACCTCTTTAATTTATCATAGTTGAAGTCTAAAGGAACACTATATATCTATCATATATTCTTTATTACTACAATCTTTGAAGAAATATGGGTGATCATAAGAAAACATTTTTATGTTTGAATTGATTATTTACTTGTGTTTCCCTAATTTGATTTGTACACATTCTCATTTGCATGGCACTATTTTCATTCTTACTCTTTTGACTTGTATCAGAGCTTTCTAATTATTTTTTTTGTCTTTTTTTATGTAACAGGACACCTGACATGTCTGCAATGCATCATGATGCATCTTCAGATCTGAATGTGGTCGGAACCAAATTGAAGGATATATTAAAGGTAAGGATGCTTCACAGACAATGTGGAATACAAAAATGCTTCTTTGTTCACACATTTATACCATGTTATGCTAAGGATGCTTGTGGTTTTTCATCATAAACAAATTGATCCACTTTATGTTAAGAATACTTAGCAACTACAAACAAGTTTGTTGGCATTGCTCCTTTCTGAAACAAAGTGATTAGGATTTCTCACTGTTTTCCCTTTCTGTCAGATCAATAACACATCCCTTCAAGTGAGGAAGCTTGTTGTTGAAGTCTGTGATATCGTTGCTACTCGGGGAGCGCGTCTTTCTGCTGCTGGCATCTTTGGCATCCTGAAGAAAATAGGAAGAGACACAGTAAAGGGTGGGGAGAAACAGAAATCAGTGATAGCACTGGATGGAGGATTGTTTGAACACTATGTTGAATTCAGAAGTTCCTTGGAGAGTACACTGAAGGAGTTGTTGGGAGATGAAGCAGCTGATACAGTTGGTGTTGAGCATTCTAATGATGGCTCTGGAATTGGAGCAGCACTCTTGGCAGCTTCTAATTCCCAGTATTTGGGAGTGCAAGACTTTTGAACATGTGGTTTAAGCCAAGGTTAACCACTGTAACACTAGTTTCATTTTTTGGTACGCCTAATAGATCAACGGATTGAAGCTAAAAGGCCTTAGTTACTAGTCCTAGGGAGGTTTCAGCAGAAGGGGGAAGGTATTTGTAGGGTTCTGTGTTCTTGCTGCTTCTTGGATAGTTACTGAGGCATTGTTTTGGTTAGTGTTTGTCTCTCCAACATCAAGGAATAATAGAGAGATATAAACTTTTGAGTTTTCATGTTTTTCCAATGTAACGTTTTCAAACAAAGTAAACCAGGATTAATTTATTGAATTCAAAGCTTTTCGGAGTTATCAATGAAGAGTTGAGTTGGCTCTGTTTATTATGTTTTGGCTGTCATATATGAACTCATCAATTATTTGGAGAGTGGTGATCTCACTGACCAAATTTATACTTAATTCATTCCTTGTGAAGTTTGTTTTTGCATGCGTTGTGTAGCTTATGTTTATGGTTAAGGATTTTGGTAAGTATATCAAGTCTATAAGTAATAAAAAAAAGGTTTTAAATTTAGATACCAAACACTGAAATAAAAGGGTCTACATCCACTTTTTTATCTTTTTCATTTCCAAGTTGGAACTTAGAATTCAGCAAAATCTTCTCTAAACAATTTGCTTTGGCTTTAAAGAAAATCTAACTTAACACTTCCATTAATTGATGGTCAAATATTTGCAAAATCCATGTTCACGCATCCATTTGAAGCCAAGTTTTTAAGAAGACATATATGGTACAACAAATCGTGTATCATCTTCACTCTTTTTTTCTATCTTATCCTTCCTCTGTTTTCTCCTTTTTCACCCTATCTTTGCACTAAAACACTTTTAATTGTTTTAAAAGTTAGGTAATTTTAAATTTGAAGAAACCATATAAAAAATTAAAATCAAATTTAAGATAAACGAATTACATTACAAGCTTATATAATATATTTATCGACTATGTATATTTTTATATATGTCTTTATTTGTATATAAAAAAAAGAAATCCCTGAACATGATTCTGTGTGAAAAATTTAAAGGAATAAACAGGCATGCTTCTCTGTAGCATTAATCTCAATTCACATCCTTTGAATTATGAAGCAAGATCTTGTGGATTTTGGCTTTGTTTGGAAAATTTTGTTTCTAAAGAATTTTAAGAAAAAATATAAAATTAATTTTTATTAGATAAAATTAGTTTATATAGAAATTAAAAAGATTAATGCAGAAACTAATTTTAATTTATAAATAAATTAACCTTTTAAAGCAATTATAAGTATTATGATGAAATACTAGATAAATATAAAGAAAAAATTATAGATGTACATGTATTGTTGACCAGTATAATTCTTCCGAAACAAATATGATTAAACAATAAATGTAGCCCCAATACTATCCAACACCTCCACTTTATTATTATTTTTAGTGACTAAAAAAGAATAAATAAACAAAAAACTAAAAATAAAATAAATAAAGGCAGTTTAGTAATTGTTGTTGGGATTGTTTTTTATAAAATGAGCGGTCTTTTTATCCCCACTCAACTCTTCCACATATACACGTGATGAGTAAAGAAAACCTCAAACTGCTATGAGGTTGTTGTTTGTTTATACCTTAATGCATTAACTAAGACCAATTGAACCAGTTGCCAAAACCACAGATTTATTATTATTCAACCTATATGACTAATCCAATAGACTTGTAATGAGCTATGTGCAAAGATATATGCATCGAAATGCTACACTGGTCCAGCAAAAACATTTGGTTCAAGGTTCAGAACAAAAACATTTAAACCTTGTTCTTATAACCACACTGGTACCAAATGATGGAGAGATCAACCAGAAACAATTACAATTCCTTCACCTTTAGATTTCTAAACTTGGTAGTTTCTAAACCAAACACAGCATGGAAGTGACAATATAACAAATTGTAATTTTATTTAAGTATTTCAGTCTCAAAAAAAACTAACATGGTAGAACCCGCAGATTCAAAAAGCTAGAAGGTAAAACTATGAATTGCATGTAGCAATCAGTTTCTCAGTTTTATTCAAAGTTTAAAATGTCAATCTGAAAATTGTAACCCAAAATCTGTGTCAATTTCATAAAATCAAATGAGGTCATCGTCTACTAGTATCTTTTTCTCCTATAACTCACTATCGACCTCAAACATTGAAGCCCTCAGCACGGAGGCACAGTCGATGAGCCTCAATCCATTTTGCACAAGCCGCTTCACCGTGCTCTACTATGCACTCATCTCGCAACCTTTTAGTGTCCGGGCAGGCACAGCAAATTTTCTTCTTTGGCTTGGTCTCTGCACCGGTTGCCGCAGTCACCGTACCATTTTTCTGTGACCCTGTGGCCAAGGCAGAGGAAGCACTTTGCAGTTGTACACCACTCATTGTCTTGTACACTCTAAAGAACAAAATAACGATAATGAAATAACGTGTAACTCAGATAAAGGTCGAGCAAGAGTGGAGAGGTTGAGAATACATTAAATAGCCGTGCAACTATAAACAATGCTGAAAACTTTGGACAAACAATGTTACCACCCTCACCGGCGAAACATACATTCAACAGGTTCAGTAATGATACAGAATAACTAAAAGTATATTGAATCAGCACTGAATATCCTTGTAAGTAAAATAATTTTGCAAACTTCAATCAAATTGTTTGTGACACTACACACTAAGCAACAGAGACACAACATGTATTTGAACAAAAATACCAAAGAAAGGGATTAAATCATTGGTCTTTTCAAGATAGACATTTATAAAAGATTCTTAGCAAACCATGAGTTTATATCCATGGCATTTGACTTCTTGCAAACTAATAAAAATGGTGAGTTATGACAACTTCTAAAAGCCCCATTATTATAGCATATGAATTTAGATTAAACAAACTAAGTTCTGATTAGTTTTTACTTCAATTCTCCTTATCATAAAACTCAGTGCCTAGTTGAGAACCTCTCCCAGCTTAAATCGCCGTAAATATAGACAGTGATCCAACTTATAACTTGGTCACAGCAATTTCGTTCTCCCAAATACAGCAATAACAGAATTTCCCTAAACCCTAAACCCAACAAATAACAACACCACCCACAGTGCGCATAAAAGCTCCGAATGCAAGAAATTGATTTAACCTTGATGACTTAAACTCCAAGCTAAATAAAATTAAGACAAAAAACAGTACCACCGAAACAAATGCTTTTTCATCACAGCCAAGGTTTTAAAAAATGTCCCCCAGTGCGGTTTCAGCCACAACATTAGGGTTTTTCAGGTACTTGCAACCACAATCGTAGCAGCATTAGTCCCATTTGTCTGCAAAATCCCGCAGTATCAAGGATATGAATTCGTTACTGCAATTCAAAACCCTGATCCCAACTACGTAACTAATACTGATATTTTGAATTTATTATGTTAAGAAATTTTTCTCCAATGCTGAGAGAGAAATCTAAAGGAAAGTGGAGTCGCTAGTACAATGTTTTGCCCACAACGGTTGAACAAAGTTTCCCCCTCTTTAAGAAGCATAAATAAGCATACGAACACTGTGAGCACCAAAATCCAAAAGAATAAATTAACAGAAAGCTGGAAAGAGAGAGTACCAGGGAACCTTGATTCGAGGCCTTTGAAGAAGAAGTTGAATAAAACAAAATTTAAAATTAAAATAAAATAAAAGTTGCATGTAAAAATTGAGCATAAAATATCAAATAATAACCAATTTCTGAATACAAATAGGCACATAAACCACAAATAATGCAACTTGTGATGAAGAAGCTGAGAAAGTATCAATTAATTTACAATTTCGCCCTAAAGATGAAAGCAACCATAAAAAAAACGAAAAAATCTATAAACCTGTACGCGACAATAGAACGGTAGGGATTCGTTGATAAAGGCTGCAACGTCTGTTGTTGTCTTCTTCGGGACGGCGGCGGCGGCGGCGTGGCGGAGGCTAGGCGCAGGACGGAGAAGAAAGAAAGGGGCGTTTTCTATTTTAAGTTCCGCTAACTTAAATAAAACACGCATACAGACCTGACGATACTTTTGAAAACATTTTATTAATATTATATTATTTTTTAAATGATTATTTTTTAATTTTAATAATTTTTTTAATTAAAAAATTGGTTACAAATAAATAAAAACTATTTAATAAAATTATAAAATTATTTATATTTAATTTTATAATTAATATTATTATTATGTTATTATTTTTATTATCATGAAAGAAAAGTAAACACATGCACATAATATATGCCATAATATGTATAATGAGATTGTTGTATACAATAAATTTCTCCATTTGGTGGCGATGATTCTTTTCCAAAATAATATTTAAATCTAATTATTTTCTCGGGGATACAAGATAAATAGTAGAATTATGACTACGCTTATTATTTTCAGTCTAACAATAATGTTTTGAATCGTTTTAAAATAATTAATAATTCTTTAAATTAATTATTAAACTTCACAACGAAAGGATAATGGAACACTTCAACTCTTATGAACTTTTATCTTCATCTTCTAAGAATACACATTATAGTCCAAAATATAAAGTTTCATAATTTGCAAACACAGAAAGAGATATTATTTTTAAACAAAGACACTAGAAAAATTCATTAAGAATAGACTTTACTTAATAGTATAAATAAATAGGAAACATAAATATATCTTCTAAGAGTTTATATATTTTAACTGGTCGTTATTTTTGTAAATATTATTAAATAATACCATACATTACTAACACTTTTGGAAAATTCAATAATAGAGAAATATATTTAAAAGCCATAAATACAATAAAATATATTATCATCATTTAGACAATTCAAAAATATGAAAATACTAGTGTGGACCTCCTTCAAACAACAAAGTCTCTCTCTATATACTGGTGTGACTATTTCTAAGAGAGAAAAGAGAAAAATGAAAAGTCATTCATATATTCTAATCACCTATCGAGATACAGAAAAGAGCTTCAATGTAAACACCGGAAACAGAAAAACAGAAGAGATATAGTCTCTATATATACTATCTTATGTACTATCTGTATCAACAAGTATCTTACAAATTCACTATTGTCATCAAAAAGTCGGTTTTGATCTACAAATTAAACTAAACTTTGAAGCAAACAACAACTTCAAGAACACTACATTTCTTCATTGCACACTATTCTACCTCAGCCAAATAGTCATCAATTTCAGCTGGTGCCAATACCTGCACCATATAAACACACTATTATTAAGTTAACCAGTCAAATAATACAAGTATACAAGGATGATTTTGAAGTCTGAGGTCCAGATAGGTTGAGATGCAGATAACTTGGATTGGAACCTCGTTTTTGTGATGCAATTTTTCATGTACTTTGAAGTACTCGTAGTTTATTAATTGAGACAGAACAAACCAAAATCCCAAAAATCAAGTCAATTATACTGATTACAGTAACACGAGGAAGCAAGGTTCACATCAAGCAACAAAGATACATATTCAATTAATTAGTAAACAAAATTCCAATTTAGAAGAAGAGAAACAATAACCTAATGCTCTTCTCCTTTTTGTTTTCCTTCTCTTGCTCCTCCTCTTTGTCGCTTCTATTCTTCTTCCTCATCTAAAAAGTATAAACATACAACTTAATATAAATTTTAAAAACTTGTACGTCAGTGGCATTAAACAAAAATTTGTACGTCAGTGGCATTAAACAAAAATTTGTACGTCAGTGGCATGAAATTCTCTCCTTGTACCCTTAACCCAAGAATTAACCCCATATCTTCAACAACAAATTTGATGGAATTATGGAATTGTTGTTAATGTTAAATGAGCGAGAGTCTTTATCCCACCTACAAAATATTAGAAAAAAAAGTTAGAAATTAACACCTTCAAATCAATTATAACTTATTGATATAATAAAATTACCTTTGCACCAACATCCCCAGTATAGTGCTGCTTGTCTGATAGGAGCTGCTGTTATCTAATTTTAACAACCACCCGAATGGGGTTGCTTTTATTCTCTCTACAACATCATTTGACAATTTATCATGTAATTCAACTAGATGCTTCAGACTTGTTGTAGATCTGTAACGTGGTTTGACAGTTTTTTGGGCCATGTCTGTGTCAATATTTATTATTCAGAGACAACTTTCAATAAGAAACCAATAAGACAACTTTCATGTGTAGGGGATGAGAAGCTCATAAATCAATTTTTTTGCTGTGCAGCCGATAAACAGGTATCTCAAAAACAGAACAAACAAATTATAAATACATGCATTGTAAATAAAAGGTTCATATACTATATAGAATATCTCAACTCGAAAACGATACATAATGCAAAATGCCAACCAAACAAAGTAAGGAAATTGTGTTGAGGAGATTAAAATTTCATTCCCCATTCAGAACAGGAAGCAGTTTTCTGTTCTGAAGATCAGTTTACACTTAGTCTCTTGTTTTCTGTTTTATTAGTTCACATCGAGTTTTATTCTAAATGAAATTTTATTGTCCTGTTCAAACGTGTCATTGATTAGATTCAGAAAATTTTACCATAAGTTACCCTGGTTTGCATATTGTAGGCTGCTAAAGTTGAAAATCATAATTCTAATTCTGTCCTGGTAGCGGTCAAGGGACCTAATGTTGCTTAAAAGAAAAATAAGTGCCTAATGGAAAAGACTATGGTGGCACTACTGCATATGAAGCTTCAGTAAAGTAAGATTAAGCAGCTTCATTTTGCATGCAATCTCTGTTCATTTTGTATTTATCATGTCTAATGCTAGGGTATGCATCATTTAATACCATTTCCATGGCTACACTCATTGATTTAAGAGATATTGCGGAACTTCAACCCAATCAAACTAAAACAATACATTAATTTTTCTTCTCATTATAAACTAAACTAAACAAATGACAGTGATTATAAATACTAATTCTAAATTGATTATATCCATAATTAGACAAACTTAATTTTTCTAACCATTAAGCCGTATACCTTTTATAGCAGGGACAATGTCAGTTGAGGGATTGAACCATAAATTTGAAATTATAATAAATTGATGATCGGCATATCAGTGAACTAAAACAGGAGTTAAATTAAAACCAGAAAAATAGAAAAAATGTACTTAGAGGGATAATTTGTAGGTCATTCCAAAGCCAAACAAACATTAACCAGTGTTTGTGCTTCAACATCCTGCTATTTGAATGTAATTTTTTGCAAAAAATAAACAAAGAAACGAGATCGTGAGAACCAAACCGATAATGAGACTGCGAGAGTGAGCAAGAACTGAGAGCGGCGATAGAACGTGAGAGCGAGAGCAACCTAAGAATGTAAGAACAGCAGAGTAGGAGTACAAGCAAGAGCGGAATAACGCAGCAGCGGGACAGCGACAGCACGAGAACAACGCCAATAAGAGCAGACATGGAAACGACAGCGCCAAAACAGAGTAAGTGTGGAAATGGAAACCACAGCGCCATAACAGCGCGAAAGCAGAAGAGCACAAGCATGGAATAAAGAATAATTTTGAAATTAACAGGAATGATAGGAAAGTTGGAAAAAATGACCAGCAAAATTTTAAATAATTATGTTAACTTTTATGAAAATATAAATTAATAAAAAAATTCAAAAAAAAAATATAAACCTGTTGTAAATTTAAATTTTGTAAGAAAAATGATAAAATAAATAAATTTCTAATAATTTTTGCATGAAGTTCCTAAAAACAAGAAATAAAAAGAAAAAATCAGCAAGAAATTTGAGCAAGTCAAGTAGTTTTCTGTCAACTTTTAAAAAGTATTTAATATTTTTTTACTAATTTAAATTGGTAAGAAAATTTACAAAAAATATAAAGGTTTTATGTGAAATTTTCTAGAAATTTAAATCAGCATGAAATTTCTGTGAAAGAAATCATATAATAAGTAAACTCATAATATTTTTTTGCATGAAATCTATGTGAATATTTCTCTTAAAAATTCTTGCAAGTAATTGATAAATTTGTAGTAATGTTGATAGTTTTAAGAAAAAAATAGTAAACACTTAAGCTTAGAACATTTTATATTATTATTTAATCATATACAATATTAACAATAGGTTTTAACTGATTAGTAGTTTAAAATTCTTTAAATTAATTGATAATGAAAAACTTCATCTCCAAGACGCCTTTAATTTTTACCTTCTAAGAATACAGTCAGAAATATAAAGTTGCATAATTTGCGTATCATTTCATTTGATAACGTTGACGACTTGAGAACAAGATTTATCTCAAGGCATAGACAACTTCAGTCCAATTGAAACAACCTAAAATTATTCAGGTTGTCTAAAAAAATAAAGATGAGACAACAAAGTTATTTCCAGATGGCTAAAAGACAAAAACTCCAAACGCCATTCTCAAATAAAGACACGACAATTGTTTTGTTTATGTTGTTACCAAGTTCTCTGTCCATGTCCTCTCTCATTAAAAACCACCTCTTCTCCTTGAACAGCCAAGGATTAACCCTATATCTTCACCAACAAATTTATAGAGTTGTTGATAAAGTTAAATGAGCGATAATCTTTATCCACCTAAAAACATAGAAAAAATATAAGGTTAAAAATTAACAACTCCAAGTCAATTATAAGTTATTGAAATAATAAATTATCTCTAAATTAACATTCATAGAATCTATTATATATATTTATATTATTTTAATTAACAAAATTAATTATTTTAGTTTTTAATATAAAAATAATGAAACCAATATATATTAATTATTATTTAATCATTAAGATTCTCTCAAGTTTAATTCTAATAATTTTTACCATGTATTAAATTTTGCTACCCAAAGAGATAGAGGAAGAATATGAGAATTAGGTATTTACTTTGCATTAAGTATTTGATTCATACAATTCTCTTATCGTGTAAACATATTCTTTATTAAGCACAACTAATATATTTACAGTTGTGTGTTTATCTTATAAAAATAATTGTTTTAATATTAAAAACTTTGTAATTAAATTAATTAAACTATTGCTATAATTGAATATCATTTTATATAAATTCAATATATATTTATAATATATAACACTCAAATCTAATTGCAAAAAAAAAAATATTCCTTTAAATATACTAATAATAATATTATTTTTTTTATTCAAACTTTAAAAAAAAATGCGAGTCTAAGACTAGTAAAAAACAATTTTGAAATTTTTATAGAAGTAACAGGAATGATAGGAAAGTTGGAAAAAATTACCAGCAAAATTTTAAATAATTATGTTAACTTTCCTGAAAATATAAATTTATAAAGTTTCAAAAGAAATATAAATTTGCTGTTAATTTAAATTTTGTAAGAAAAAAAATAAAAAAAATAAATTTGTAATAATTTTTGCATAAAGTTCCTAAAAAAAGAAATAAAAAGTCAAAATTAGCAGAAAATTCGAGTTACTCAAGTAGTTTTCTGTCAACTTTTAAAAAATATTTAATACTTTTTTAATAATTTAAATTTGTAAGAAAATTTACAAAAAGTATAAAGGTTTTATGTGAAATTTTCTAGAGATTTAAATCAACAAGAATAGAAATCATATAATAAGTAAATTCATAATAATTTTTGAATGAAATCTCTGAAAATTTCTCCTAAAAGTAATTGATAAATTTTTAGTAGTGTTAATAGTTATATTGAAAAAAAATACTAAACACTTATAACTTAGAACATTTTACATTATTATTTAATCATAGACCATAACTAACATTTTTCATCTTAAAACCAAATTAACAATATTTTCCATCTTTAAATTGATTATTAAACTTCACAAGGAAAGGATAATGGAAGACTTCATCTCCTCAGAAGCCGTTAACTTTATAAGGATTAAATATGTTGTTAGTCCCTTAATTTTCAGTGAATTTTGGAATTAGTCCATTTTGAAACTTTGAACCAATTTAGTCCTTCATTTTTTGAAATACGTGGATTTAGTCCTTTTAATCAAATTTTATTAAGTTTATTTGACATTTCAAGCGTGTTTCACAATAGTATTTGACTTAAAATTAAAGCAAAAATGTGTCAAACAGTATAAACAACTCAAATACAATCTTAAAATGCGTATGAAACATCAAATAAACCTAACAAAATTTAATTAAAATGACTAAATTCACGTATTCCGAAAGATGAAGGACTAAATTGGTCCAAAGTTTCAAAATGGACTAATTCCAAAATTCACTGAAAGTTAAGGGACCAAAAACATATTTAACCCACTTTATAAAGTTGCATAATTTGCATACACACAAAGCCAGATATTCTTTGTAAACAAATGATATCCCAGAAAAATTCAATGCCATTAAGCTTACTTAGTATAAACAAATATGAAACATTATATATTTTCTAGGAGTTTATATATTTTAACTGGTTGCTATTTTTGTATATATTATTAAATAATACCATATATTACCAACGCTTTTGAAAAATTAAATAATAGAGAAATATATTTAAAAACCATAAATATAATAAAATGTACTAAGAATTTATTGTCAATGCAATAACGATTTTAATATCATCACTTAGACGGTTCAAAATTTGAAAATACTGGTCTGGACCTCCTTCAAACAACAAAGTTATAATGATAAAATGTCTACTTCTGCAGTAGTAAATGAATAAGATCTCATTGGAAAGGAATTTGATGCCAGTGCAATTGTATTGCATTAACTTAACTGGCAATATGTATAAAATGATAGAGATGTGGATCAATAAGATTCTCAAAGGAAAAAAATAATAAATTAGGAAACTTCATTAAAACAAAACATTAGTTTGATAACGTTGATGACTTAGGAAAAGGTTTATCTCAAGGCTTCCTGGTCACAACTACAGTATCTCGCAAATTCACTATTGTCATCACAAATTCAGTTTTAAGCTACAAAAAAAAATCAGCTTTGAAGCAAACAACAAGTTCAAGAACACGGCATTTCTTCATTGCACACTATTCTACTTCAGCCAAGTAGTCATCAATTTCAGCTGGTGTCAATACCCTGCACCATAAACACACTATTATTAAGTTAACCAGTTAAATAATACAAGTATACAAAGATGATTTTGAAGTCTGAGGTCCAGATAGGTTGAGATGCAGATAACTTGGATTGGAACCCTCGTTTTTGTGATGCAATTGTACTGATTACAGTAACAAGAGGAAGCAAGGTTCATATAATATAATATGGAAGGTGAAAAGCAAACTAACACACCTGAACTTTTTATCAGCACCAATTATGCCAATTTCAATGTTTTTCCCTGAGATCTGTCCCTCAAACCTGGAAAACACCCACCAAAGAAAGTAGAAGAGAAAAATTGAAAATGTGTTAGGTTCTTCGTTAAGAAATAAAGAACACAAACCAAACAACTTCCACACACAAAGGTACTTCTTCCTTTCACACAGGCTCCATTTTCAAAAACTACCCTAACTCCTCCCTGAAGGTAACACTACAAGACTATCTCAGAAAGCTCTCTCCCCCAAAAAAACTAACTACACAACTACCTTTTAGCTTTTTAATCGCCTTCCATAATACACATTCCACTTCCTCTCATTATTCCCTGCCTATCGGAACGTTTGAAAAGACTAAACAAAGATCACATGTTTCAAATATAGAAGCATATGGCAATAAAAACAATAAAACGAAAACTATCAGTTTTTAATGCAATAAACTTGGTTGATAACTTGCAAGAATAAAAATAGACGATATTATGATGATTTGGAGGGATGTGCTGTAGGTAATTGTCAAGTCAAGTCAAGACCAATTAGCCAATCTTAGATGGATTTTCCTCCTCCAAACTATAATTATGAGACACACTGTTATGCACTGCTACTTGTTGTAGGAGAAAAGAATAACACTTGACCAAAAAGAGATGAAAATTATTCAAAAATGTAGAATACCTATTGCACCTCCTAATCAACAGTAATAGTCAAACATGTCATTTTCACTGTGGTTTTCTAACTATTTAGTGCATAAACTTGAAATAGTATGTTCTCCTACCCTTCCTTCAGAGTCAATATTGCTGTGTGGACTGCATCATCAAGCTCCATATCATCTGTGTACCTATAAGTGGACAATCAAGTCAGCCATAGAAATGATATATAAATAATTTCTCAAGAGAGCATTCCCAAAAAGACTTCAGCTACTATGTTTAGAAGTCCTTTTAAGATGTCAGTAGCTACCATCTGAGCCAATTAGGCATATTTAAAGGATTTCTAAGTTCTCATTATGTGACTTGAGTATCTCTACAGATATTAATCATTATGCAATCTACAAACAAATATAGATGCATTCCACACATTTTTTTGCTTTCAGTATTGCTATTGATGAAAAGCTTACCTACCTCTTCTCAAGAAACGTTTTTGCATTAGATACATTTTTCCCCATTGCAGAAGCTTTCCAAGAAAAATATGAACCTGACGGATCCACCTAGACAAAAAAATTACATCAAATCACAACCTTAAATTACTATTTCCTTAAAATTCACAGTAATTTTGAACGAGTCCAGATGTGTGTGTATCAATATAGACAACCAGTGCTCTGAAATATTTGAAATTGAGCACATCTAATCAGAGAGCAATTTTCAATTATTTGAAGAAAAACTATTTCGGGTGTAGTAAAGAATTTGTGCAATTGAATACAAAGTTTCCATAGACCAAATATCTTCAGAGAACCTAAGGAGCACTTGTTCATTTCACCAACGAGTGAGGTTCTGAAGTCTAGACTTGCTAAATGCAAGCGATGGTCATTTACGTGATATAAATGTAAATACGTAAAGAGTTACATCAGAAAAAGAATATCAACAGACCTGGTATAATTGTGGTCCATTATCATCAAACCCAGCAACTAGCAGCGACACTCCAAAAGGTCTAACACCACTATCAGAATCAAAACAGAAATGTCAGAATTAAAAGCATGATAAAGGGTAAAAATCTAAGTAAATGTAGTTGGGTGCATACAGAGAGACAATCAGAGGATCAAACTAAGTTTTGTGCATTTAGTCAGCTGCTTATCAACGATTCCTCCACTACAAAAATATGCCTAATTTTTACATAAAAATTTTAAATGGATCACAATGTACCAATTTATCTAACATATGCCTCCAGAGGAAAATAAAACAAAGCTCTGTAAGTATTGATCCATGCTGGTTGTTTTAGTAAAGATAAAGCTGTTTTAGGCATTTACACTTGGACTTATTCCAAGCTTCCAATTTGCAAAGAGTAAAGTTATAAATTATAATTATGCTCCTGGCTTCCAGAAGCTAATAACAATTGAGATTTGGCATATCAGTTCTTCCACAATTAATTACAACAATTAATGCCCCACAACACTGGAATTGAGAATTCTGAAAATTTGAGTTTACTGTAAAATTATCATCTTAAAGTTAATGAGAGAATCCATAGCTAATAAATGCTGCCGAGGGAGAAGGAAGAAAAAACAAAAAATCAGAGCTAAACTTATATTTAAGATATTGAATTGTAAATGATTTATGTATATGCATAAAATAAACTTATATACTGAGTTGACAAGGTAAATTTCAGTGGTAAGAGTACAGTTTACAAGGAAATAATTACCCAGACTGAGTAAACTCCTGCATTACGGCAGCAACTTCCCTGACAAGTTGAGTCACAGGAATTGGTTCCTGCAAAATTTGATGATATTATCAAATACAACACACAATTCACAGATGACCCAGCACCCTATAACTGAACTATATTTTAACTAAGTATATGCAGAACCAGAACTCGATACTAAGAAAGAAAAATGTGTCGGAATAGAATTTTGTATATCATACTTTATATAATCGGTGATACTGCTCAGCCTGTTTCCTGCTTTTTCGAACCAAAACTCGAAAATCAGGACCCATGCCACTGAACAAAGACAAAATATAGATCAAATAAATAAAATATTTGTAATAAAAGTCAAGAACAAATAATTATTTACTAAAGTTTAACAGAAATGGAAAAAGGTACAATAAGCATGCTTATGAAGCTTCAAACACAAATTAAACATCATAAAATTAATTATTTCAACAGTATTCTCTTAGAAGAGGCAAAAAGTGCACAGAAAGTCAATTTTTATGTTTTCTATATTTCATTTTAAAATGTCCCCAAATATATTTAAAAATTCAACATTCAATAAACACCTAGTGTCCTCCCTGAAAAAAAGGTTAATAGTCAAAAGTCTTGCAGATTAAATCCAGTAAAACTCTTTTAATTAGAGAATCTAATGAAAAGCTACAGTAGTCCACCATAATTTATTTACATATAAAACAATATGGATTAACAGTATGCTACATCCAACTATGTTTCACGTATACTTCTGACTGTTAAAACTAGTATTACAAGTAATAGTTAGCTGCTTACCACCAACAACTTTTTTCTTGATTTCACATCTAGTAAGTCCTTAATCAGTTTAAATGTGCCTTATTCAATTTCTATTTCATACATACTTCAGAAAAACATTTCACCAAAATAGTTATGTCATGTCCCTATTGCCTCCCACATTATGTGTAGGTAAACTAAGTAGCACCTCATGATTAACAAAACATTCAAAGCTAATGTGTTACATGATTATGTTTGTTAGATTAGAATAGCTATTAAATATAGGTAGATGTATCGGAAAACTGTCATGTTGTACAAATGAGATGTTTACTTATTAGCATTAATTACCTAGATATAGCCTTTTCTTGTACCTTTTGGTGTCTATTAAGCCCTTTTTGTCATATTTTTAGCATATTTAAACATGTAACCACCATTAATATACAATAAATTATTGATTTTACAAAATATATTTAACTTCAAACTGCTTAAATATGTGCAAAGAAACAAACCTATATACGACACCAATATTTGGTGTTAATAACTGAATTTTCTGGACCTGCAATTAAGTACAACAGATTGTAAATACACATAATACATCATGAATTAAGTAACTTCCCTTTTTTTAATTTATATTGACACATTGCTAGCAAAAACTACATAACAGATTCATTTATCAATAGCCAAACTTTGAAACGTCCTTGACTATGATATAGCAAGAACACCATTCCACTAAGCAAATATTTTTCAAAGAAAAGTAAAACAACCGTGCTATATATTATACTTAGAGTACCGAGAGGATAAGGAACTGACAGTGTTAAGAGAATATGGGTGCGTTAACACACTCAAAGCATAAAGAGAGGAAGCAACAATTCATCTCTTTTCTGTTGAACTACAGACGCTTGCAGGTTAGCAACTGCAGACCAAACACACTAAATTGCTCTGCATGAAGCAGTCATGTTATTGTTGAAAGCATATTATTAATCATCGTAAATATGAAAGAAATATTGCAAACAGAGAGCACAAACAAGTATTTAGAGATCTGTGGGGGGCGGGGGGAAGTGGAGGGCGTCAGTGTTTCAAGGGTGAACTATAAAGCAATGTAGCTATATTTGGATATGAATCACTGAAGGTGTTAAACCCATGTGTAAAAGTAAAACACACAACAGAGACACCCAGAAGGATTTTAAATCGTTGGATATTTACATAGGACAATTTTATAACAAATTTCCATGAATAATGAACAAAAATGGATCCAACAATGGAAATAAACTCACTGATGCTTCGTCAACCAAAATAGATGGCAATTTCTTCTCGGTAGCAATGACAACTCCATTTGCAGCTGCAACAATCAAATATCAGATTCCCATTTACACCTAGCAAAATATACCGCTTATATTACAGGATCCAAGCCATCTACAAGACAACAGAAGAAAGAACACACGGAATACGAGAGTAAATACCACAAACAATAGCAGACATAGATTTTAGCAACCAAAATGGACTCGCAAAATGTAAAATAAGTTTACTCCAAATTAAAAGAAATAAAAAAATGAAATATCGAACACTAGATTCCTCTAAAGCCTACCAGGCCCAAAAAATTAGACATTTCAGAGAGCAGTGTTCTCAAAAAACTGAAACTAAATTCCCCCATTATGTCAAAGCCCTTTTACACAAGTGTAAGCCTTTATTTGCTTCCCCACCCCTTATAACACAAGTGAAAGCTGCTCCAAAAAAATAATCAATTTCAAATTGAAAAGCTAAAGTGAGGGCCACAAACAGATCCACTACAGATACAGAGATAACAAATCACCTTTAATTCCCAAAGACGTTTGCCCAGATCCAACAGCCGTCAAAGCATGCTCAATCTGAACAAGTTTTCCAGAAGGGCTGTTTCACAACACAACAGAATCATTAGAAACACACATCATAAAATTCTCTTTATAACCAAAACATAATTTAAATTAGAAGATATCAACAATCGACATGCCTAAATGTGGTGAGTGAAAACGAATATTGACTATCCCCCATGATAAACCGCGCGAGAATCTGCACTAACAACCTCACTCCTAAGTTACAATCACAAAGCAAATAATTAATTATATTAACTTGTTACTGAAAATTGAAAATCACAAACAGTTGAATAGTGGCTTTTCATACCAGCCCTCGTAGAAAAGATAAAACAATAATGGTCACTGTGAAGAGCAAGGAAAGGAATAAATGTGAAAGTAACGATAAAAAAATAAAATCTATAAACCCGTACGCGACAATAGGACGGGAGGGCTTCGTTGATCAAGGCGGCAACGTCGCTGCGTCTTCTTCGCGACGGCGACGGCGGCGTGGCGGAGACTAAGCGGTGGATAGAGAAAAGAGAAAGGAAGGGAAATGAGCGAGAAAACAGTGGAAATTTTGTGTAAGGTGAACAAACAGAGAGAGTAAGAGAAACAGGTCTCAAAATTGTGAGACAGAAAGAGAGAGAAGGAGTAGGGAGCAAGTCTCAAAATTGGGCCTTCTAATTCAATCTTTATTTGGGCTTGTTTCTGTCTATCAGTTCTTACTACTAATTACTTCGAGCACCCATCAATTTCTGCTTACACCTTCTCACTTTTAGAATTCACAAACTTTACATAAAACTAATGATATATTACCGATAGTTTTGAAATTTGAGTTAAATTTAATTTTGATATTTGAGTTAATGTTAGATAAATTTGAGTTAAATTTAGATAAAAACTTTAAAATAATAGATCTTGAAAGTCTTGTTTTTTTATACATTTGTTTTTTCATTTTTACTTAATCTTAGCCTTAAACTCATACTCCTAACACTACTAAATTTATTTATATAAATGATCTAATATCATGTTTCTTGAAGAGTTTATATTTAACTTAATTTCACATTAAAATGAGATTTATATTTTATATTTTAATTATATACATTCCATAAAAAAAAAAACTTTAGATTTGTGTTATATAACCCATGAAATTTTAAATGTTTTGCACAAAAAGAATAGATATTAGTTGTAGGCTTAATTAGTAATTTAATTATCATACATGTTATTTTGATTTATTTTTGTCGTCTTATTATTATTATTATTATATTCAATTTAGTTTTCCAATACTTTTTAAAATGTTCAATTTGATTTATTTTTTATTTTTTATTCAATTTAGTCTTTTTTTTTTTTAATTATTTTATTTTTTTTTTTTTTTTTATATTTTTTTTTTTTATTTTTTTTTTTTTTTTTTTTTTATTTATTTTTTTTTTTTTTTAAATAATTTAATTTTGATTCGAGAACAAATTAATAATTAAATTTAATTACAACTCATTTATATATATTAAAATAATATAAATTTAATTACTAAGTCTCAATTCAAAAAGGATAA
>Ga0214545_1006516_pt1 | contig 20287 bp, 11 predicted proteins | sample CNSS4metaG_FD_160064 | JGI IMG/M metagenome (GOLD analysis project Ga0214545, IMG submission 160064) | Root nodule microbial communities from cowpea collected in UCLA plant growth center, Los Angeles, California, USA - CNSS4 | ecosystem: Host-associated > Plants > Roots > Nodule | place: USA...
ATATAAAAATTTATTTTATAATTAACTACAGAAAAACATATGAACTAATACCTTTTTTCAAACTTACCTGATAGAAACATATCCATCAATATATATATATATATATATCAGTCTATTTTATTTTACTGAATTTAAATTTAAATTTTTTAATAACTTTTTTTTTGCATATTAATGTGTATATGACTTATTATTTCATTTAAATTTTAACAAGATATTCAAATTTAAATTAAGCTCATTGGAGCAAATTTTCATAATTATTTAAAAAATAAATAAAACATGTTGCATCAACAATTTTTTAATTGTCATTCGGTTACAAAATTTTGGGATGGAATTTATTCTCGGTGTGAAATATAAACAAAATTTAATTTTATGTAAAAGTTAAGTGATTAAAAACATATTTAGATATAACTTAAATAATAACTATAAAATATAACTTTCATATACAAAATGATTTTTCTAATGAATTAAAATCAAGATAATTAGATTGGAGGCACAATTATAAAAACAAATTATTCTATAACCACAAATTCAATGATTAAATTAAATAAAAAATTTACAACTAATAAACTAAATAAAATATCAATATGTTAAATAAGATAAGAGTTAAATATGTGTATACTACCTAAATTTTGACAAATTGTAATTCATTATTATCTTAAATTTTGATTTTTAAACTTAAAAAATGAAAGAATATAATTCTTTTAAATGAAACTTTAGATTATCATTTGAGTTAGAAGGTGTTAAATGGAAACGTTAGCTTAAAACACCATTGAATAACACAATTGGGTTAACCATTATATCTATTCATTTTTAAAGTTTGAGAAACAAATTATTTGAGACAAATATGAATTTCAATTTCACGTCAGAATTTAAAGACTAAAAAAATATATAAAAAAAATATATATATATATATATAAATATATATATATATATATATATATATATATATATATAATTTTGCAATTTGAGATAACTAAAAAATAAAAATAATTTATAAAATGATATTAAAATGATATAATATTTGTAATTGTTCCTGCAGAGAACAAATAAGGTATGTTAGACACAAGTGCTACCTTACTCAGGTCCGCTATTTCCTCAGTAGACTTCCTCTTGGCTGATACATGTCGCCTAGGGATATCTCGGTGTGATCGATTTGGAACCGAGGGGGTTACCTGCAGAAGAGACTCCGAAACTCAAGTCAGCAAAATCTCTAAGAAAGTCAAATCTCGTGATTAGGAGAGTAATGAATGCGTACCTTTAATTCGTGGGGTCCATGCATATTTAGAGATTATTAATTATGTATGACCACGTCATGGGTTGGGCCCCTATTTGGGCTGTAGGTGGGCCTAGGCCCTAGCCCAGATCCTTTAGTTCGATTATCGTGGGCCTTATGAATCTTACAGAAATATTCTGGTTTTGCCAAGTCCTTGCTTAGTTTCCTAGAGTTAACGGCCTAGGCCGGTTACTCTTTAGCGGCTTAGGACGCTGTTGTTCTTTTAGTGTGATCGGTCGATATTACACCTTAACGGCTTAGGCTGGATACTTTGATTTACCTTAGCGTGTGTATGGTGATTGTTATTATTTACATCCTTGGTGGTTACGCGGACGGGTTTTATGGTTATTATTCGGCTAGGCCGACTAGGTGTTGTACACCAGTCTCCCAGCCTTTGCCGATATAGTTATGACGGTAAAGGATGACAAGTATTGGCGTTTTTGGCTAGGCCGGCTAGGTGTGGTACATTAATATAGTTTTTAAATTTTGAATTATATTGAGTTAAAAAAATGTGTTTATAAAAGAGTAAAATTTCTAATTTTAATTATGAGTAACCACTACAATAAAACAAAAAATTAGAGTCAGTCAAAGAGTAGACGTTAAAAGTGAAAATGATCGCTATAGTGTTGTCCAAATGTTCCAATAAACTATGATGCAAAATCTATGGACAAAAGAGTTAGCCATATGTAGACATTATATAATTGGTCATATTTAGATGCTATATAGTCGGTTATATGTATACGCTATAGAGTTGACCATACATATATACTATAGAGCATGAGCTTAGCCATCTCTAGATGTGATGTTATAACATGAGTCTATTTTGTGTCAATTTTAAATTAATTTTTAGGTTTTAGGTAAACCTAGCTGACAAAGATTGACGCATACCATGTAGTTACACCAAACTGATCTATTTGATGAATTTGAATGCTCTATTTCACATAATATATAATAAATAAACATATTTAATTTAGTGAAATCAAATTTATTTTGTTCAATTCTTATTTATGTTTACTAACTTGAACATGTTTAGAAATATTATATCATCTCTGGAAACATAAATTAAGTTATTATTGTAATTATTTAAAAAGTACTCTAGTTATTAATATTAATAGTTTTGATAAACAAATTCATTTTAGTTAAGGTGAATGCTTTGTTGCACCTTTTTGAAATTTGTCTATGTGGACCCTTTATTAAAGTCAAACTATAATCTAATGTGCATAATATTACCATGCACCGTCTGCACCCAATTCTTTTAAGTTCACACTCTTTCTATATTTCATCGCCTTCAACAATCTCATACCCTTTGTCCTCATCTCAACACTGTAGCATTGTAGTGAAATTTAATTTATGGTTTCCATAATAAATTCTTCTTCTTTTATAGTACATTAAAAGTACCAATTTCTCTCAAAACTAATAATGAAAATTATCTCAACAAGTTATACTCACAGTTTGAGGTTTGAAACTCATGCAAATTGTTTTTATAGTCACATTTTGAGGTTTGAAACTCATGCAAATTATTTTTGAAGGTGGTGATAATTTGTTGAAAAAAATCATTTGTGATAAAATTGAACATATAAGTCTTGATTGTTGACATAGATTTAGTTAAAAATTTTAAAGCATTGCTTAAGAAATCTCAAGTCAACACTCAAGGTTTTAATATGATAGATAGTATTTTAACCATTTCATCCATTAGTATTAAATCCACTTTTGTACCCAATGGTGGAGTTTCATATCACATCATCAATGATGACAATTTCTTTGAAATCTACTTATATCGAACCCAAGTGTGTTTGTATTGGTAATGTTTCGGATTTGAAAAATCATCATGTTGGTCAATCATATTCTTTTTCCCTATTCTTCTAAACATATTTTTTTAAACCAATGACTACATATTTTACAACGCCTCAATTATTCTAGATTTTAACATCGCACTAACAAATATAAATAATATTATTTATGACAAAAGAAATGTCTATATAATATAACTAATATTATTGTATATAAATATTTATCAACATATCATTCATGTAAGATGAAAAGTACGAAGAAGTTCAAATTACAACCCAATTGTAATATAAATAATATATATCCAAAATAACGAAACATTAAACAATTGGTAAATTTGTCTCTTCACTTTTATCTTTAAAATACTTAAGTATATATTGAGCTATTGTCACAAACCTATTAGAATCATACAACACAAGGTGATACATAATTAGTGAGTGGTAAATGGAAAGTAAAATAAGTGTAATCTAATCAATTTAATTCAAAGAATGCAACTCAATTTTTTTTTTTTTTTAAGAATAAAAGCTAGCTTATTACTTAAAAATCTTTTTAACATCCTTTTTTAGGTGACAGTATGTTGAGCTTGAAGATATATGTAGACTCTAGAAGAAAAAGATGGTTGGATAAATCACTTGGTACTTCTTGTGAGGCTGAGTAAATTGTTTGACAAATAGCGTTTATTTAAGAAAAAAAAATACAAAACATTTATATTGGTCACTCACAATTTTTAGATCCCATTTAATTAGCTTACAATGGTTACTTCATTTTTTTTTGTTGAAGGGCTTTATTATAGAACGTGGTATAGTAATATATTTCTTTCAGTAGTTTGCCCTTGAGGTCAAAATCTTGAGTTGGGCCTTAATTTCTCTTTTTTCCAGGTGAACCACATAACTATACTTCTTTAGTTATGTGGTTTTCATTGACACCGATGTATTTTCAGTGTGGAGGATTTTATAAGACACAATCTTCCCAAGTACAATAGAAAGGAAAACAATGACAAAGTGAATTAATAGGTTAGGTATATTTAGAGAATCTTTGACGTCACTTAATCTCCTACAAAGAAGTTGTCAAATGTCATATACATGATGAAAGGGATCTTTTTGTAAAAAAATACAAAGGGAAAACTAGGAGCATGGCATCTTTCTTGTCATGCTCCTAGTAATCCTCCTAGAAATTTCATGAGGAGTTATGCACTCCTCATTAAGGATGTTGGCGCAAGGTGGCTCTAGAAGGGGGATGAATAGAGTTTGTTGACATTTTCACTAACAGAAAAAATGTCTTTTACGCCCGACGCTTTTTACTTTTCTCGTTTGGTTCAAGTCAGACGTAGTAACGATAGTCGTAAATTTACATCTGACTTTAAACCAGGCGTAAATTTACGTCTGACCCAAGAGAACAAACGTAAAGCTAGTTGCAACTCTGTAGGTGGGAGACAATGGCGACGAGTTCGCGTTTCACAAAGCTGCTGCCATAGGTTCGCGAAAGAGATGCAGAAAGTGATGCGTGAATGAAGCTCTGCGTTGGAAGTTCGAACAGGTGCCACTTTTGAGGGTTGCGGTAGCTGTTGCGACAGTGTTTCTGGTTCATCTCATGCGTGGAGGTTTTGCTGTTTGCGTCGTGGTCGCGCTTCCATGGTGGCTGCTCGTGTTTCTGCAATGGTGTTGCAACTACACAGTCCTCCACCGTTGTTGTCCCCGCTGCAGTTCCTCCACCGCTACAGTTTCGTTCCCGTTGTCGCTGCCTCTACCAAAAATTGCAAAAAATTAGGGGTTTCAAGATAAATGGAGGTGCACCAAAATAGAATCAAAAGACAAACTAACCTTTCAACAATTAATCACTTGATCTCCACCGGTGCAGTTCGAAAATGGTAAAATTGTGTTCCCGTCTCGCGCAGTCGCGACGCTGCGGAGAAGAAGACGTAAATTTACGTCTGACTTGCACTAATCAGACCTAAAGTTACGTCTAACAGGAGAAATTAGATGTAAATTTACGTCTAATAGGAGAAATCAGAGATAAATTTACGTCTTACGAGACTAATCAAACATAAATTTACGTCTGATACATCTGATTAGTGCAAGTCAGACGTAAATTTACGTCTGACTAGTGCCAGTCAGATGTAAAAATTGATAATTTAATTACAAGTATGTCACCTGTCATTTTTTATGTTTGATTCTGGTTGGTCAGACGTAAAATCGTAGACGTAAATTGTGTTTTTTGTGTTAGTATTTTAAATCATTTTGCACAGACTTATTGTTGTAAATAAATCAAGATAAAAAGTAAGGCAGAGAATAATGCACATAAGGATTTATGTTGGTTCACCTCCACATGAGGCTACATCTAGTCTCTTAAGTCACTTGCTTAAGAAATTCATGAATCAATTCTCTTAAATAGCACGAGTATCGACCTTTCCATTTTACAACGAGTATCCATCTTTTCGGGTATCACAAATTTAACCCTCTCCAAAAAACACGATTACGAACCTCTCAAAGTTACAACGAGTATCAACCTCTCTAGGTGTTCTTTGTCAATTCCCTCTTGAGATAGAGAACTCATAATTACAATTATAAAAATAATCTCTCACACAAGAGAGTTCAATCATGCTCACAAGATAAACTTTCCAATGTGAAGGATATTGCAACGATTTTCATTCAACCCAATATCACTCTCTAATAATTTGATATGATAGTGTATGCTCAGAAAATATTCTCTCATTTCTTTCTCTTCAAGAATTGATATGACAATGTCTCGACACTTCTGGATTTTCTCTCTTCTTATTCTTTTCTTCATCATCTAGGTCTTGGTATTTATAAGCACGTTGTGCTATTTGACCGTTGATACCTATTCAATTCTGCATATCTTCAATATCCTCTTATTTCTTCAATTGGAAGTTCTTGATATGACAATTAGAGTGTATTGCTTCCAATAAATTATCAATTCTTTTCTTTTCAGTCCTTCAACAATTTGAATTTCAAATATAATACGTTGTAGCTTCAATCATCATGATATTCTCTTCTAGTCTTTGATTTCCAAAGTCTTTTCTCTTTCTCGTGATTGATTAATAATTATAATATGACAACATTCACAATATTCAATCAAAGAATATTTTCTCTTATATATATGATTAATCAACTTTGATATTCTTCAGATTAAATTTTGAATCAAATCTTCGATTAAAATATATTAATTTAATGTTGAAACTTGCGGCATAATTCTCTTACCTGATTTGGTCACTTATGTATTACCTTATGATTTGATAATTTTGTTTCACACCATCTGAACTTGAGTCGTCTAATGCATGTCTTTATTTGTCTAGTCATTACTTCAAAAACAAATTTAAAAATAAGAATATAACCACTACAAAATTCAATTCAACTCGTTTGATATTGATTCTCTAAATTAATTCTTAGATAGTTAGTTTTTCATTGTTGAAAAAAAAAATAACGCAAAACATAGAAGAATATGAAAAAGTCAAGTGAAGATAACAGAAAAAGAGAATTTTGAAATATATGTAACATAATTTGCTATTATTGAAAAAGAAAATAACTCAGAGAAAACAAAACATATAAATAAATGTAATTATTATACAATAAACTTATAAAAAGTACATACATATCAATATGTATGTGATCCATCGTGGTTAAATCCTTTATTTTATATTTTTCTGTTAATGTCAATTTTCTATACATTTTTTTCGCTCTTCTTTCTTTCATTGTTTTTTCTCTCTCTTTATTCTGTAGCTATGAAACAAGTCCTTTCCCAGGATGGGCTGGGCCTTTAGGAGCTTGAGCCAAGTAAAAAACACTACCCTAATCGCTCTATAATGTCATTTTTATTGAGCTTGTTAGGACCCTCAAATTGCAATCAATTAGCATAAGGAAATTTAAAAAAAAAAATTGTGCTCAGATGGTTGCTGTGTGAGAGAAAATAAAAGTATACGAGGGAGTGAGTATATAATATTTTTTTTCTTAATTATGTTATAATTCTCTAATAAATCTAGAAATTTTTAGTTAAGTGTATGGTAAATTTGTAAGGTCTATTGAGTATTCAATAAATTTTTTTTTTTCAATTGAATTTTTCTTGTTAACTTTTTTTGTTAATTGAGTTAACAAAACGACGTGGTTATTATCTTATCATGACACTCTGTTGAGTTGTCACCACCACATGCCATCTTCTGATCTTATAATTTAAAATTATGATTTTGTTATTTGAATAAATTTAAAAATATATCATCATTTTATATTTCATAAAATTATAATAATTTTATTTTGAGAATTTTTTATAAACCTCTATCTTGGGATACACCGTTTATTAGATTTCGTATCAAGAAAAAAATGTTTTAGAAGTTGGAATTGAATTCCACTAAAACAAATGTTGTTAAGTGATGATACATACTTTAAGGGAACATTATTTCAAGAAAAAAAAAATTATTTTATCTGAAACATGAGAAAATATAATTATCATGTTTAATTTTTTAAAATAATATTTTCAAAAAATAATGATTTTTAAAATATATCTTTAGGTTAGTATCCAATTTAGTGATTATGAAAAACTGGTGGTACGACAGAAATAAAATTAAAATTTTTAGTCAAAATAAAAGTCTTAATACATAACAATAACAATATCATGTAATTGATAATTTTTTCAATTAAATTAAAACAATACTTTTTATATTTATAAAGTTTATACAATCTTTCTAAAACAATATTTCTATTTATCAAAATGGAATTTTGGTTTTCTGATAGAAAAACAAATCTTGCATCAAACTCGTGGACAATTATAATTTTATTATTTTAATTTAAAATTGTATAATTAAAAAATTATGATTTTATTATTTAAATAAAAATTAAAAATATATCATAATTTTATATATATCAAAATTATAAAATATATAAAATTATACAATTATACAATTATAAAATTATAAAATTATAAAATAATAAAATTTTAAAATAATAAAATAACATGTTGTGAAATTTGAACAAGGTGACAATGTTGATATCTCAAAGCAATAATCACAATTACTCAATAACAATATCATCCAGTTAAGAGAAGAAGTTAAACGAGAACTCATTTGAAAAAAAAAAAATTATTGAGTAAATAGACCTTAAAAATTTATCAGAACTCAAAATTTATTAGAAACTTAAAACATAATTAAACCATTTTTTTATGTTTAATAAATCATCTTCATTATAAATAAAAAATTTACTTTAAATTACATATATTTATTTTATTATATACTTTCGTTTCTAAATATATTTAAGTTATAATAAATTAATATTTAAAAAAGAATCAAACTAATAAAAAAAAGTATTTTTGTTGTAAAAGTATATGCTTGCTATTCTTTCAGTTAATATTTTTAATATATTTTACTCTCTTATTTTAATTTATCGTTTAGTGCCTTTTTTTTCTTAAGTTAATTCTAATTCTAATATATTTTATTTAATATTTGAAATTATTTAGACCAAATTAGCATAAGGTGCCAAACTGGTTTTGTACACAACTCTATATCTCAGTAATAAAGATTTTGTTATTACATACATCATAAAACCAACAATATTAACATATGATACAGAGTTTGCTAATCCGATCTTCACCGTTGCATACATCACAAATAGGATGATAATTTGAGACAGATCAAGCTGCTGACCCGCAGAAAATAAAAACGTGGGATATGTTATAACATTAATTAAACTCGCTACACCGCTTATAAAATTAAATATTTTTATTTTTCAACCTTCATATCATTTATTACATTATTCATATAATTTATTATATCATTCATTACATTCTTTCATATCATTTATTATATCATTCATTAGGTTGTTTCAGAATGTTTTTTTTTTTTTTATTATTATTATATACTATGGAACACACAAGTACTGTTGCGCCTGTGTAGACAGCGCATGTGTATTCGCATTTTTTAATTTTTAAGAAAATTAAAATCAATAATAAATATATAATTTTTAAAATAGTTATTAAATGTAAAATTATAAAATAATAAGATATGTAAAAAGAAAATTTAAATGATGATTTAAGACAAAAAAGATTTATAGAAAAATGATTAAAAATAAATTATTTATAAAATAATTAATTTTTAAAATAACTAAGGGTAAAACGGGTATTATGAAATGTGGACACAAAAAGAGAAATTCCCTTTATTATTATAGATAAAATAATAATTTTAATTCTCTTATACTTTGTAAGATTTTGTGTTGTAAGGTTTGTGTTGTAAGATAATATGTTGTCATTCTATTTTAACTATAAATTGTTGTTAATATTATTTCTTTGATTAGTTAAATTAATTAAAATTATTTTGATAGAAAATAAATATCAATTATTATGTGAAAATAAAAAAAATTATTATTTTATTATTATAAATGTGAGTCAGTCTACGAATTCACGGATCAACCCGTAGAATAGAATAGGTCAGAAAAATAAATTTATTTTTGAACTATAGGTCGGGTCAGCCCAACCCACACTTTAAGAATCAAGGCGCATCGAACTGATCCGTTTCGTTTCGCCATTCCTAATTACAAAATCAACCATCTTTATTTTACTAAATCAATTTTCATTTTAAACATCCGGCTCAAAACATAATCAATATAAAACTTTCTGTATGAGTCCTAATAGTAACTTAAGTAATAGTTGACATATAAGAATTCTAACGATATAAAATATATGTTTGCGTCTATCAAATTGTTGTTAAACCTCGAATTAAAATACATCTTTCTATAATACATCTTTCTATAATACCTTATCACAAACTTGGACAACCTTATCACACAAATAAGAGGTTAAGACAAACAAACCGAAAAGCAAAAAACTTGTATTAGAAAAAAAAATATCACCAACAAATTCTCCTTCCAAACAGTGATAGAATTTGAGTCTCGTTGAGAAATCTAAATAAATAAAAGAAATGGAGTAAAAAACCATGGATCCATTGTTTGAAATGCTTAAATCATAAAGAAAAGCCTCACTTTCTTAGTAGCAACCTCAACACAACACCTTTAGGTGGATGCACTTTCTTAAGTGACTCTCGTCGTCGTATATATAAGAAATTATCAAGAATAAGTTTTTAAATACAAGGTAAACAAGAATTTAAGGTTAACCAATAAAAGAATGAAATAAGAAGAGAAGAAAATAGAAAAAAAAAGGCAAAGGAAATAAAATAAAGGGTAATGAAGCCTCAACAAGTAACTCTTCGACAAAGCATTACTAAAGACAAATACCATAATTTTGTAGAAATAAATTTTTGCCATAATTATAAAAGTAAGAAATTAAGTCTTACATAATAAAAAAATATTTACATTATTTCTATACACAATTATATATATGTGTCATCATGAATGATTTTATTCGTCTTTATGTATAAAACTTTTAAGATTGGTAATTTATTTTTAGATAAATTTAATTATAGAAAACACTTTTTAACGGTAGTAATTACGAAAGGAGGGGAATATCTTAAAACGAGTTAAGTTTTCTTTCACCATTTGGGCTGCTGCTCCTTGTGTGCGACTAATAACCATGGTAACGAAGGCAGTCCTAATGCTCGGTGATTATATTTTAATATTTTGATATTTTTAATAACCGTATTATAGTAACCCAATTAAAATAACCTAATTAAAAATATTTTAATGATTGATAACGACAAAACTTAAAACAGACAAAGAATATAAAATTTTGAAAGTCTTGGGCAACTAAAAGCATACTTTACCAAAATAAATATAATATAAATAATCTAAAACAGGAAACAAAAATATATACTCAGCCTAAACATAACATAAGTCAGATGAATCAAATTCTTCTGCAGCTCTCTCATATAGAGTGTTTGTTCCAGTTAATGATATGACTTGAATCTCTAAACATCTCAACATATTTCCAAACACGCCATTAGATATAGAACTGAGAAAAAGCCTAAGAAAAAAAAAGGGATTAATCACCCCAAGGCAGAAGGAATTACTGTGATATGCCTCAAAGGGTGTGTGATGTCTGTGCCCCCTGCATGCTGCACAAACTCAGCAGGTGAAAATGTGCTTCCATGGCAGACACAAACAATGCTAACCTCAGATTTGTTATATCTGTATAAGAACCCATGAACAGTTTTCCCATTGTTCCCTTTTGCTGACACATACGGCATTTGAGGGAGTAAAGAGGTGTGAGAGAGAGGCTTCGGAGGTTTTCCCAGCTCCCCTTTCGCCTCCATCAAGGGGCCTGAGTTTTCGTTCGACAAACACTTGTTCTCAACTGCCATTGTTGGAACCTCGTGGCTTGTGGGAGCTTCTTGCTTGATTTTCATATGCTCAGGTGAAGATGGGTTTGGTTTCGGTTGAGTTTCCTTTGCAATGTACTTTCTTTCCTGCGTGTTGTTGTTGTTGTTGATGTTTCCTTGTTTGGCTTTCATGGGGTGAGACGAAGCAGAAGCACTTTCTTCAGGTTGGGTTCCTATGCTTGTTTCCTTGGAACTGTTCAAATGGGGTTGCTCTGCCAAAGAATGAACTGAATGGCTGTGGCTGTGGCTATCACTGCTTCCCCCATCTGAGAAAACATGTTTGCAACAATCGTTAAAATGTATCCGATTAAACATCAAAATTACATGTTCATTCACACTTAAATTGTCAAACATTAAAATAACATACATCTAAAAATTCCTCTTCTTTTTCATGGCATTCGCCTTGTCTGTTTTTGAAACAAAAAAATGGAAACTTTTCCTATTCAAACAAATTCACAGACCCAACTTGAGTGAAGAGGATAAGGTTGATCTGCATTTTGTTCTAAAGATGTATGGGACCGTGATTCATTTATATATAATTTTTCAAAACAAAATTAAAATTCACCATAGATAGATGATCGATTTAATGTGCATGTGCAAACAACCCCAGATACCAAAAAATGCAACTCCATAACACTGCAACACGATTTTTCTTTCCTTGATTCGACCTTTGACAGCATCAAATGTTCAAACAACAGTTACTTTACACAGCTATCAAACTGAAATCAGTCAATGAATCATTTTTCTATCGTTACAGGTCCATGCATACTGTTACGGGCAGAAGAATAAACGTAGAAGAGCCAAAAAAAACTCAAATATTACATTAAAAATGGATAATTAATATAATTATTCACCTTCACGAGAAGAGCTTTGGTAATCCGAAACCGCAGAAGAGCTGCACTTAGAAGAGCCGTTAGACTTTGCCGTTTTCTTATCACAGCCGTTACCGCCGTCAACTCCGCCTGCATTCTTCTGGCTCCCGACCCAGCACGGTAACGGAAAGCCGTTATTCAACGGCAAGTACTGGACCGGGGCGAACTGGTGAACGCGGAAGGGTTCGGCGGTTCTCCACGGGGCAAAGGCGGTAACGGCGTTGTGGCATTCCGTTTTCTCCTTCTTAAAAGCCTGTTCCCACTCGGGTTCCGTCTCTCTGACGCGCTCCCTCTTCTGCTCTCGTTTCTTCTTGGCCTCCATTCTCCGCAGCGCTTGAATCTCACGCTTGTCGTGCGGGTCGACGGGGAGGCGCGTGAAGGAGTCGGGTTTGGAATCCGGTGGGGGCGTGTGCACGGTGTGCCTGCCGAAGGAGCCTCCAATGGAGAGCGCCAAATCGAGCTCTACCTCTTCAACTTCAACCATGGCTTGTGAGAAAGGTAATTCGAAATGGTTGTTTTCGTAATCGGTAACATGAGAAGAAGAGAGTGGTGGGCGAGGGATTCGCGATTTATTGGATTGGAAAAGAAACGGAAAATGAATTAATGTGATTAGGGGGGAAGGGAGGGACACGTGGCGGAAGAGGAGAAGGCAGGGGTGGCGGTTAGCGACACGTAACGGGAGCGTTAACGAAGGGTGCACCGCTAAATCCTTTCTTATCGAGGAACGGAGAATGAGAATCTGTTTAGCGAAGGTTCGGAGGGAGCCACGTGGCGTCCGATGAGGGGGGAGGAGAGGAGGGACAGGTGGCGGAGGGAGAGGGAGGCGCGAATCTCTAGCGGCGCGTTGCTTGAATCTCGAGGCGGGGGAGAGAGCGTGGTGCCGCTTGGGAAGGGAGGGACACGTGGCGGGAGGAGGTGAGGTGTTGAAGGGGGCACAGGGTGTGGGGTTTTGGTCGGGCGAAACGTGGAGGGTGGTGAAGTGAAGCGTGAAGAGTGGTTTTTAAGGTGATGGTGACGTTACGAGAACCCAGATTGATTGGGACTCGTTAAGGAAAGCGACACGTCGACGTTTCGGGAGGGAATTTCTCACGTACTGTTATTACTACACTACTCATCACATCATCATCATCATCATCAAACAAACCTACGTGTCACGTCACCATTCTTTTCCTCTTCCTGCTTCCCTTTTAACTTTTAAACCGTTACTTCCTTTTAAATTTTAATTATTTATCACTATTATTACAATATAAAAATGTAAAAACATTATTTATATTTATAATCAATTATGTTATGGATAATCTGCCTAATCCATTATGTCTTTCAATAATTGATTAAAGGTAAAATATTTCTTCTTGTTTTGTTTGCGGTTAAAATTCAAAAAAATGTTGTTTTCTAAATAGTTTTGTCTTATTTTGGGAAATTTTATTTTCCTTTCTATTATCAATTATTAAAAACATTAAAGACCTTGATATATAATATATAAGAAAATTAAATGTTTTTTAATATGGTTTATTTTGTATTGAAAGTGATATAAATGCATCACCCTTATATTTGGTAATGATAAAAATGAAAAGCAAAAAGTGTTGTTTGATATTCATAGTATATAGTCGATGAAAGGAATTACAGCAAAAATTTTCAAAGCACTCTATTAAAGTCACTTCATACTGTAGATAATTTAGAAAGAATAATAATAAATGTATACTTTTTTCTTCTTATTTCTCTTTTTTTTTTTATCAAATTATATATCTTTTCATTCTCTCTTTAAATATATGTCAAATATTAATTATTATTTTTTATGTACATGAATATTTTTTTCATTTTTAAATTCATTTTAAAATTAGACACATCATGTTACGACCCAATCCTATAAATAGAAGCATTTTGTTTGTACTTGTGCATGAAGAAAAGGCTTCAAATGGAAGGGAACATCCTATGGCCTATAACACCATCTTTGTTGTCTAAAATAACAAATATGGATTCAAAGTCATACAAGACTGATTCATCAAAAGTGTCCTTGTGATACATAAACAACAAGTGTTTGGCTAAAGGGTAGTTTGATACTTTTAAATTATTAAATTACGATATATTTTTTATTTTTTTATTTCGAAACAATCACTATTGCTTTAAATCACTTCATTTGGTCTCTTTAAATTCCTAATATAAAAAAAGATTATTTGTATTCTATTTATCTTCCTTTTCTTCATTTTCCATTCCTTCACTCTTCACTCCTAATGTAAACAAAAACTTAAAGCCATTTACTTTGTTCTGCTTTTGGTTGCTTTTATTTTTTTCTCAAAATAAGTCATTTTACTTAATTCGGACAACCATTTTAATTTTGTTATTAATATTTATTTTCACTAAAATTTAAAATTTCAATCACAAAAATGGTTAAATATATTTTTATGTTTTTAATGAAGATAATAAAAATGATAATGATCGCTAATATAATTTTTAATCTTTACTATGATGAAATAAATACAAGTTGATTATTTTTCATTAAACTTTTAATATTTTCTTTAAATAATTAGCTATCTAAGATAAAAAATGATAGAATGATACAAAGAGGACTTATATTTAAATAACTCAAATAAATAAAAATATATTTAACTTAATTATTAAAATTTGAAAAGAAAGATTATTTAAAAAGTGATGATGTGGGACAGGAGAGAGATGATTGAGGTGGAAAAGTAAGGAAAGAGACAAAGGAATGAAGGGAATGGGGTATGCATGTACGTTACGTGGTGCTTGCTCGGGCAATGTGAAGTAATGCATACCAACAAAGGTGGCAGATACGTGACACAGTGCCAGAGCTTTTCTAGCTGTCACTATTTCAACCTTCTCGACTTTCATTTCCTGGAAGTTATCAACAGCACATTCATTGTAAATTATTCTGTGTGTTACTATCATAAGTTTTGATTACTTTTCTTTATTTTAAAATGTTATATATAATTTTGGTAGAGATTATTTTTTTATATATATAAAAAAATTGTTTTTTCATTTTCCATACTTTTTAATCTTTTCAAATTAATAAAATTATATAAGTTTTTATTAAATATGTTTTTCTTCTTAACTTTGATTGAAAATTAGTTTCTCTTCAAAATTTTGACCAAAATTAGTATTTCAATTTTAAAATTATGTCAATTTAATTTGGTTTAATTAGTCGCAATGTATCTAGTTACGTTCCAATATATCTAAATGGTACTTGCTTTTAACTTTGCATCTATTTAGTACCCAAATTAATTAATTTGCATCAATGTGGTCCCTTTTCGTTGACTACGTTAAATAACATAACGTCTGATCGTGTTGACCAGTTAAGTGGGAAAAAAATTATTATGTGGCACGAGAGTGGTGTGTGATGTGGAACAGTGCTGCGTAATAGGAAATTGAAAAGTAAAAGGGGACGAATTGGGAACATAATTGGAAGGTTGTGTTCGAGTGAGGAGTGCTGTCGTGAAGTTAAGGTTCAATGAATTTTGGCGATTTCGTGCGTTGTGGACGAAATTGAAGCTGTAATTGACATCAAAGTGGCAGCTATTTGGGATTTCAGGTGTGCAAACCATTTTAATTTGTCGTTGATTGAATTATTTGTTTTTGGGATGGTGGGGTTTAGGGTTAGTGGTTGAATGTTGTGCTTGGATTAATTTAATTGTTTTATGCGGTGCTGTTGTAATTTTTTATGATTTCTTTGACGGTGGTTGTCCTTTTTTATGATTCCGTTGACGGTGGTGGTCCATGAAGTGTGTTTGTGGGCACGAAAAATGGTCCCCCATTATGCTTTTGTCTATTTTCATGCTTTTGTTGGTGTTATAGTGGTATGAAAAATGTAATTTGTGTTTCTTTGTTTGAGTAAAATGGTATTTCGCAGGGTAGTATTTATATGTTATTGTCGGTATGGACGACCATTTCGAAGTTGTTTTTCATCATGGTGGGAGGTTTGAGAGCAATGGGTCACTGCAATATGTTGGACAATTAAGTATTTTGGCATGTGACCTAGATAGATGGAGGTATTTCGAGATTTTGGGTATTTTGAAGGAGATAGGTTATGCAAATGTGAAGGAGATGTGGTATGCAGTGGGTGGAGGATCTGTTTTGGAGGGTAGATTAGAGTTGTTGTTTGATGACCGAGGGGCATGTCATATGGTGAATATTGCCACTCTTAATGGTCAAGTACACTTGTATGTGGTTCACAAAGTAGATGAAGCTGAGGTAGTGAATCTGTTAGAATATCATCCTGTTGTGGAAGAGGGTGATGTTTAGGGTCATTCTGGGGGTAATCCTGAGGGTGATGTGAAGGGGGTGTCCAGGTTCAAAATGAGGATGATGGAGGTGAGGTTGATGAGGGTGTACAGGTTCAAAGTGAGGATGATGAAGGTGAGGTTGATGGGGCTGTACATACAACAAATGAGGAACATGGAGGTGAGGTTGATGGGCCTGTAGAAATTGAAATTAAGGAACATGGAGGTGAGGTTGATGATGGCTGTAGAAATTGAAATTGATGAAGGTGTACAAAATGAAGAAGAAAAAGATGAAGGTGAGGTTGATGGGCGGGTGGAAGTTGAAAATGAGGAAGATGGATGTCGGGTTCATGTTGAAAATGCGAATGAAGAAGATGTAGATAAGGATGATGTAAATAGTTGTAGTGATTCCATAGGGGATAGTGTCGCAACCGGAATCGCGACGGGATGACGAACCAAAAAACAAAACGTTTGAAAAAGAGATTTGGAGTCGCCACCATAGTTATTATGGAAAACTATGGAAAACCATAAAGATAAGACAAGTCTGTGAAAAACTAGATTTCGGATCCGGGAGTCGGTTACGCGTAGGGAAGGTGTTAGCACCCTATAACGCCCGCCCGAGGGCGGTACCTTTAATTAAATATGCAAAGTTGATGTGATTTTCAAAATGTTAATTTTCCCCCAAAAACAGTGAAACAATAATATTAAAAAGAAAAAATTTTTTTTCAATTTTTTGGGCCCGACAAGGATTGACCTTGGTCCTACGTATTCTCATTCAAAATGAGAAATCAGGGTTACGTAGTTCTTTAAGAGAAACGATTTGGAAAATAATTGAGAAAATGATTTGATATTTTAGAGGTGAACCTGACAAGGATTGGCCTTGCTCCTACATATCTCACGGTGTAGAATCAAGAGAAACGATTTGGAAAACAATTGAGAAAATGATTTGATATTTTAGAGGTGAACCTGACAAGGATTGGCCTTACTCCTACGTATCTCACGGTATAGAATCAAGGATCACGTAGTTCTTAAAAGGATATTTGTTAAAAAAAAGTTGATGTTTTTATATTTTGAATTTTTTATATTATTATTTTTTTGGTATTTTTAAATTACTTGAAAATATGTGTCACGCGACGCGAACGGCCGAACAGACACTAAAAGTGAAAGATGTTTTTTTCAGAAAATAAGTGTCACACGGTGCGAGCGACCGGACAGACACAATGAAGTGAAAGAGAACGTTTCTATTATTTTTTTTGATCTTTTATATTTTTTTTTGCAAATTTTTTATAATTTTCAAATATATTTGTTTTTTTAATAAGAATAAATAAATAAAAGGAAGATAAATAAATAAAAGGATGAAATTATTTAAAAAGGGTGGTACATGAATAATATGGGAGGTGCATGAAGTTAATCAAGAAGTTAATCTAGTGCGTACAGTAAAAAAAGGTGTGACAAGTGAAATATAAAACATGCCCAAAAATACAATAGAACAATCAAAGGGGGTGGGATCAGTAAACATGGTGGTGCGGATTAGTAAACATAGTGGGTGTAAAGTTATAAGAAATTGGAGGTGCGAGAAGAAAAGAGATGAGAAGCATAGAGGCATATGAGATAAAAAAAACAGGGGTGCATGTGGTAATGGAGGGGTGTTCTAAGCAAACACAAAATGGAGGTGCAGGGATTAAAAACAGGGTGTACACGAAGAAAAGAAAGGATGCAACATAACATAGCATACGGGGGGTGTATGACGTAAAAACAGGGGTACGTGTAGTACGGGTGTATGGAAAAAAACAAATGGCAGGCCCTTTCTTTCATTCTCTCAAAGGAAAAAACGAAACCCTAATTAAGGGTAAAGCTCTCCTTCACGCACGCACGGCAGCTCTTCTTCCCATCCGCACACCACACTGTCCACGCCGCCACCGTACGCCCCACCACCGCGACCTCCACCGGAGGCTTCATCGGCGACGCCATCACCTTTCACCCCACTTCTCGCGCGAAAACACTGCTGCATCTGCGTCTCCTCCTTCTTCTTCGACGCGCGTGAGACAGGGGCTGCGCTGATCCCCCTTCATGGCCTCGAAGTCCCGCCTGTTGGAGACCGCCGTCAACGGTTCCAGCCGCCGCTGACGTCCACGCCAGCGCCCCCTCGCCCCCCATCCTCTTCCGCACGAAGAGAGGTACGCGGAGACTCCACAGCTCGTCACCACCGTGCCAGCCACCATGATTGGGTCTGCAACCATCACGCGACCGCGTTTCTCCGTTCATGGCTCCGAACCGCCGGCGGCCTAGCCGCCGGTGAGGGTTTCTACTCCTCTGTTTATCTATGGGCTATGATTGGACTTGGCTGATTGGGGAAAATGAAATAGGGATATTTGGCACTGAAATGGGGGTCATGGGATAGGTTCTGGTTCTCTGGTTCTTTGCTCTTTTATTTTGGGTTGTTCGTGCAGATTTGAGATGAAGACGGTGATGGGTATGCGTGGTAATGGAGGAAAATGGTTTGCGGCAGCTGGATGGAGAATGAGCGTTTTGGTGTGTTGATGATGGTGTAGGAAACCGTGGCTGTGGGAATTCGGTTGGGGCTTGAACGGTGACAGGAATGTAGTGCTCATACAGTAACGGAGTAAATGTGGAATATGTTTTCTATCACTCAACCCACACTAACCCACACTACAACTCGTGCAGTAACATCATCACTACAACTCGTGCAGTAACATAATCATGAACCAGTAGCAACAAACAAAGCATAACCAATATGGTAAACACAACACAGACAGCATTCATTCAAGGACTATCATGGTAAACACAAAACAGACAGCATTCATTCAAGGACTATCGGATAGTCTTGCATTGATCCAAACATCCAAGAATATTGATGCATACCTCTAGCAGCCTCCTTCTGTTTGTATTGCTCGTTGTTCCTCTCTTGTTGCTTGTTGATTCCGTTCTCCTCTTTTTTTCTTTTTTCTTGCTTTGTTGCTCTTGCCCTCTGTGATCTTGTGAAAAAAAACTCTCCCAATTCGTCTTCCTCATATTCTGTGCTGGTTTTAGAAAAGGGCCAAAAGTGAGATGCAGGTTGGCTTCTGCCATTCCACCTGCGCTGTCACGTAGTGATACACCTCTCCACCATTTCCTTTCTCATGCCAAGTCTCAAAAGTGCAGAGAAGGCGCACCATTGACTTTTATTTTACTTTTTCTCATTTTTATTATTTTCACCCCTTTTTTTTATATTTTTTCAAAAAGAATAAAACAAAATAAAATAAGAAAAGTAAACAAAAGTATTAAAATTTAAATTAAAAGTTTAAAGATAAAATAAAATAAAATAAAACAAGATAAAATTAAATAAAAATTAAAAATGGGATGAAAGTAAAAGTAGGAATATATCTATATACAAATCAACGCTCACTTTTTCCTATTTTTCCCTTCTCTTAATTATTTTAAAGGAAATTTTTTTATTTCTTACCCGGACGAAATTGGGTGTTGACAGCTGTCCCTCTTTACTTAGATTTTACCGATAATATGAAAATTAACTTTTCATAATATCATAGTAAAAAATAAGTAAAGATAGAAACACTAATTTCGTTCGGGTTTTGACAAGGAAGAAAGTGAATAAAAACTGATTTAAAGAAAGGTGAAGACCAATTCTAAGAAGAGGGCCAACATCCAGAAAAAGAAGTGGATTCAACCAAGTCTTTTTCAGAAAGAAAGAAATCACTGACCATTCTATCAGAGAGGGTCATGATGTCAAACAAACTTTTAAAATTTTGTCTTCTTCTCTTCTCTTTTTTTTTTCGCTTCATCTTGAGATTTTTTTTTTATGTCCTTTCAAGTTTTGAAACATTTTTTTTGG
>Ga0214545_1006518_pt1 | contig 20283 bp, 10 predicted proteins | sample CNSS4metaG_FD_160064 | JGI IMG/M metagenome (GOLD analysis project Ga0214545, IMG submission 160064) | Root nodule microbial communities from cowpea collected in UCLA plant growth center, Los Angeles, California, USA - CNSS4 | ecosystem: Host-associated > Plants > Roots > Nodule | place: USA...
GTATTTATGGGTTCTGGCCCATTATCAATATAAATAAACTATCCTTTGTGTAGGGTTTACACAAGGGGAGATTAATCCCAAACCCTATTTCATCTTATTTTACATGATCTTTTCCCTTTTCTTTTGTAAACAATCCACTTTTTGGGCTTTGTGGCTGCTTCTTGGACAATTCCTCGGCCCAATGCTTACTGGTTGATCCCCATCAATAAGGAGGTAGTAGGTATTGTAAATTTTTTCTACTTATGTAATTTTGTAACTTAGTAGAGAGCTCACTAAAGGTATCAAAGTTGGCTTAAAGGAAATTGAGGTTTAACATCTTCATTTCACTGATCACTCATCTTCTCAAGGAGGAGAAATAGTGATGCCTTTGTGAATTATCTGAGTATACTAAGTTAACTAAGTCCATGAGAGTGCTTTTGTTTAAAGTTTGACTAAAAAAAGGCCACCTGATTTGAATGGGATAACAAAATTCTTTTACATGCTCTCGAGACTGGTTCTAAAGGTTACATGCTTACAGCACCATCTCATTTACATTCCCACACAGTCACACATATATTGTCAAAGCAACAAAATATATTCAAGTGCATGTGTGGGCATGGACACATAGTCACACAGATACACAATCATGACATTTGAATGGCTAAACAGTAGCGTAGGTATTTTCATACCTGGGTTTTAAAGCCATTTCTGATAGCGCAGAGATCACTGATGATTTTAATAAATATCTATTACAAAAGAAAAAACTAGTAAATATTTTTTTTACTCAATCAACATGGTGCTATCAGAAGTAGAAACGAAGGAAAAAAGCATTTCTGCACAAAGCCTTTTAATGGAAAAAGTTGCATTCCATCAATCATCTTGAGAGAGGAACCAGTTGCTGATAGTTTTGGGAGAAGGTGTATTTTAAACTTAATACAACCTCACAAAATTGACTTATAGAGTGAAGTTTACACCTAATTATATATTATAATTTAGTTGATGCGGAATCTCCAATTCTAACTAGGTTAGTGGGTGTTGATCTAGTAACACAGCCCAACTCACTTTTTCTCAAACCAAAATCCATAAAACTAGCAACATATATCAATCGTACTCAATGTCCAAGCCCATGCAACATAGGGCAACAACTATCCCTATCCAAAGAGTACAAAGGCACACTTTGAGCTCCACTCCTTTCCTTTTCAGTTAATCCTTCCTACCATGTCAGTCCCTTCAACCAACTTATACTACCAACAGGTTGGAAAACTCCTACTGAATTCTTTATATAAGACAATACTTTTCATTTGATAATTTAGACGACATCATTCTAACTAAGATAGATCTAACTTAGATAGTTGAGGCCTTTAGTTATTTATATTTTTTCTTTTCCTTCAACTTTCATTTCTTCTTCATTAAGGTCTTACTATGCTCAATATACATTACAAATCAATGTTTGATTTTTTTTTAAAAGAAAAATTAAAAAAAAATTAAAAAATTAAAAAAAAAAAAAAAAAACTTCATAAATGAAATGCAATTCAAATGTTGCCATGTTCATCACACTTCCTGCCCATCTTTGAATTTGATATATTCAAATTTAAGTTTACGTTACTGCATTTCTGGTTTGTCAAGAAGCACAATAATATACACTAAGAAAAAGTTGTTCCTTACTCAGAGTTGTATATCTCATGTATAAACATCAGGCTATCAAGGCAATAAATAAGACTAGGTTTCATGCCAACTTGTTGCTGCAGTTGTTTCTTATTCAGGTGAGAAGAACCGCCGTTCACTAGTTGTCTACTGTCTCGGTGAATTTTGTCAAGAGATAAGGCAATACAACGAAACTCTTCCCTGAAAATTCGAATTAAAATTTAGTCACAAAAACAAACAAACCATCCCCCTACAGATCATCAATGTTCATAACCTTGATCATAAAAGCTGAACGAGAAACACTTCATAATTTCTTATTTTGATTATGTACACCTAAAGACTCAAAGAAGGATAAAACAAAGACAATTACCATTTCATCAACATCTTGAAAAAAATAATCACTATGCATTGGTCTAATCTCTATGGTTCTTTCATATAAAAGATATCATATATAACTTGTATACATTGCACAGCCTTCTCTGTCTAAACTTGATACAATGATATAACCAATCCATGTCAATAGCTGCTAGTAAAAGAGACTGGAGCTCATTTCAAAAGCTGTTCTCAAGAAATGTTTGGACAAAAGTCAAAAATATTTAAAAAACTACCATACAAGTGCACTTCAATGTTGAAAAGACCTAACTAACACACAAACGTAATTTAGTGAAAACATTTTGGTCATTCTGCATGAAGCACAAAACCACATTTAATCTTTGAAAACGCTCCTCGAAGAGTTGGGGTTTGTGCATTGTAGCTAGAAGAAATTAGGTCCTACTTGGTTTGGATAATTTTTTCCATATACACTTCTAGAAAAGAAAATAAAAAAGGGAAATAAAATGAAATATTCCATACGCTAAAGGAACTTATTTTAACTTATCTGCATAAGAAAATGTTGGCCTATGGAAAATTTTATTTCATTTTTCCTTTTAAGCATCCCTCTTATAAATGTTTAAGGAAAAACTTATCCAAAACACTCTTAGCCAACATTTTAGTACCTATGTCATTAAAAAAAATTGGGAACAACTCCAAAAAGAAACAAGATTGAATTAGCCATAAAATTAAATTAAAATACCTATCAGTTTTACATATCACTAAATATCAATAGAAACTCACAAAGTCTTTCGCATGGAAACCAAAATGTTGCTGAGCGATTCAATTTGCTTCTCCAAAAGAGCACCTCTCATGCCACTGACACAATTTAGAACACCATGATTGTTGGAATTTTGAAGCAACTACAACATTGGCAGTATCAAGGTCAAATCATTAATAAATAGGATAGAAAAAATAAAATAAAAGTATACAGTAAAAGTATAAGGCAATTCAAATAACCTGTAACCTATCGACAATATGGGAAGCGTTCCTAAACTGTGAAATTAAGCAAGATTGAAGTTCGTCCCATCGATTTATCTCTTCCCTAACTTTTAGGAATTTTGACCGAAACTTTTTCACTATCGATTCCATTATTGTCAATGCTGAACCGACCAGTCATGAGGCAGAAAAAAGTAATTGTCAGCTACAGCTAAAAATCGCGTTTTGAATCGTTTAGGTGTTCGTTTCGAAGCGTACCTCACAGCGGAATGTTCAAAGTCAATGGCGGCTGAGCGATGACCGTTGCTTGTCGGAAATTAATGCAGCGCTGTAGACGTTGCTTGGCGTGGTGGGATTTAGTGTCGCTGTGGATGTGATGGCGAGCTCGAAGGTGGCGCGCGGTAGGAGTTGTGGTGTGATGGGAGGTAGTGACGCCGTGAGGAGTGGTGGTGGTTTCACAGTAGGAAGCCGGCGACACTCGCGCGGTGGTGGAAGGCTGGCACAGTTGCTGTGGAATAAGAGACGGTACCTTAGGAGAAGAGGCGAGTGGCACGTGCATTTTGTTTTAATAAAATAAAGTTACTTTAAAATTATAAATTGACTACCCGTCCTCCTCCTAGAGAGAACAATTCGACTATCCGTAAAATTTGTCAATATTTTAGGATGTAAAACTTTTAGTTGAATTATTATTTTGATATTTTTTTATTTAAAAATATTATATTGATCTTTTAATTTTTTTTAGTCTTAATTTGATTTTTATTTTTTTAAAATTGATATAATTTAACTTTTTTTGTTAAAATTTTTGAAGTTGAACAAGAATTTTTTAGTAGAATCATGTCAATTACAATAACAAAGGAAATTATTTTAATTTACAACTTTAATTTTGATGAAAAAATCTTGATCCGATTTAAGATATTTAACAAAAAAAAAGAATAAATTGCATATTGAGAAATACTAAGACTAAAAAATATTGGAGCACCAATTTGATATTTAAAAAAAAAATAATAATAACCAATAACGTAATCCCATAATTTTTATATAAACTAGTAAAAACATTGTATTTACTTTTCTTATAATAATAAAATTATTATTATTATTATTATTATTATTATAAAATTAAGGTTAAATTATGTCTTTGATTTTCATTTTCGTAGCAAAATATTGATTTTGTCTCCTTATTTTTTTTATCTCAATTTGGTTCTTATTTTGAGCAATTTGATGCAATTACGTTAGTAGTGTAGTAACATGGTGTCACATATCAGTTCCTGAATTCTTTTTTTTTACTTTTTTTATATTTATTTATCTTTTAAAAAAAATTGCCACGTGTCATGCTGATGTCGTGTCGTGTGGTAGTGACAATGCCACGTGTCACTATTATGCCAAGTGTCACTTCCTCATTCTCGATTTGGTCCTGTATTTTTTATTTTTGTCTCAATTCAGTCTCATTTTTTATAAAAATTGAGCAATTTTGTCCTTCTCCAAATTGAAACAAAATTTAATTTTTTTATAAATATACAAAAATATTTCTATCAAAATATATATTCAAATAAAAAAATAATATTAAAGTATGATGTAATAAAATATCAATATAATTTATAATTTTTTTTCTATTAGCATTATTTTCTATTAATAGCTTTAAAACAATTTTAAATAAAGTTAAATGTAAAATTTAATTTAAATAAACTTAATATTGTTAAAAATATTTACTAGAAATATCAAATTTAATAAAAATATTTGTATAACATTTATGTAAAAAATAATTTTTGTTTCAATTTGATGAGAGACAAAATTGCACAATTTTTACAAAAATTATGACTAAATTGAGACAAAAATAAAAATACAAAGACCAAATTGAGAATAAGAAAATGACATCTGATATAATAGTGACACATGATACTGTCATTACCACATCACACTTTCACTGTCACGTGGCACGATGTCAGCTGAACATGTGGCAAAATTTTAATTTTTTAAAAATTCAAAAAAAAGAAAAGTTGGAACTGATAATGTGTCACCCTTTTAATGTTGTTACTATACCACTAACGGAAAGGGTTTAATTGCATCAAAATTTTCAAAATAGAGACCAAATTAAGATAAATAAATAAAGTGACAAAATCGATATTTTGCTACGAAAATGGAGACCAAAAACATAATTTAACCTAAAATTAAATATAATATTTTTTATGATTTTAATATAATTATTTTTTTTATTTATAATGATTAAGTTTAAACAAACAATCAAATAAAAAAGAGTTAAATTAAAAATATCACTTAAAAGATAATATTAATAAAATAATTAATTTTATTTAAAAAATATTTAAAAGGCCAAATTGAAAAATAGATGTGGGAAAAAAAAGACTTTTCCTTATATATAGACACAAATGTATAAAAGTTTTTTAGAATATCAAATACATAATATATATTAAAAATATTAAATTTTAAAAAATTAAATTTAAAATTCTATATTAAATTATGTAAATATAAAAAGAAATGGGGATCATGGCCCCCCTTAGTCATAACAAATGACCGTCACTGTTAGAGACAACACAACAATTGGACTATTTGTCCTCGCTTATAGGGTAACGACCTTAAGAACCACTGTAGGACTATTTGTCCTCACAAAATATTCAATTGACATAATTAATAATTTGGTTTCAGACAAAATTTGGTTATAAAAGAACCTCAGGTACCTGAAATTGTTAAAAATAATGATATCTCAATAAATTATGTCATGAATAAGATAATATGGAATCAAAATGAAGTTAACGTCGACGATGCTTTAGCATATAATATAACGATGAATGTTATGAGTAACATTGAGGATCAAGATTGTCAACAAAGAAATGGTTGACCAAATTGAAAAGATGAAATAGAAGTAAAATTATATTTGTTTGTTAAACAAAAAGGCTTTTGGACCTGTAGTCCGCACATCTGAAGGTGTAAAACTCATTGAGTTCAAATGAATTTTTGTGCAAAACAATATTATAAAGAATGATAATACATTAAAATCCCTGAAGGATTTAATTTACCCAACAATACAATTTCTAAAGTGGATTATTCAATAAAATTGAACAAGTCCCTTTTATGGATTAAAGCAATCAAGATATATAGTTGTCCTTGTAAGTACTTGTTAAAAGAAAGGTACTCATCGTTGTACTTATGTAAAAATATCGAAAAATGAATTTGTCATATTGTTGTTTATGCATATAACATAAATATCGTTGAAACTCCTAATGAGCTCACAAATGCAATTAATTGCTTAAAGAAAAAATTTAAGATGAAAGATATTGGAAGTACGAAGTTTTGTTTAAGATTACAAATTGAGTATTTAAATACAAGTGTTTTTATGCATCAAGAGGTTTATATAATGAAGGTGCTTAAAAGGTTCTATATGGACAAGTTATATCATTTTTGCACTTGAATTGTGAGGTTCGTAGATGTTGATAAATGTCCTTTTAGACCTCACAATGATGAAGAACTTTTTGGTTATAAGAAATACCATATTTTTAATGTTATAAGAGAACTTATGTATTTTGCTTATTGTACTCGACTTGATATAGTATTTGCTGTAAATTTGTTAAGCAACATATAATTCTTCACCTACTAGAAGACATTGAATTAGTGTCAATATATATATATATATATATATATATATATATATATATATATATATATATATATATTTCGTTACCTTAAAAGTACTTTGAATATAGGCTTATTTTTATCCAACTGATTGAAAATCAAATGAGTTATGTAGATGCAGGTTATTTATATGATCCTCACAATGGTTGATCACAAATAAGATATTTTTCACATGTGTTGGCACAATGATTTCATGGCGGTCAGTGAAACAAACCATAATAACAACATCGTCAAATAATGCAACTTTTAACATTACACGAGGAAAAATGGAATCGACAACCATATATGAAAACAACAGTGGATGTATTGGTCCATTGGAAGAATGATATATTAAAGATTTATTTACAAAGTCTTTGCCAAGGAGAATCTTTGAGCAATTGATTCACACGATTGGACTTGTCATTTCAAATATGTAAGTTTACATGAGGGGAGAAATAGAATATGTGATGAATAATATTATATTAAAGAATAAATATGATGTACTATTTTTCCTTGACTAGGTTTTTATCCCAAATGTTTGTTCTTAGTAAGGTTTTAAATGGACATCCAAGGAGAGTGTTATAAAATTTATGGATGTCCATTGAGTTGCTAGCAATTACCTATGATTGATTGTTATTCATTAGTATTATAATCATTGAGTTGTATCCCTTAGATTGTCTTTTATATCTATAAATATGAACTTCTCCTATTGATAAATGACACAAAAAATCAGTTTCTATTCTCTATTTTCTTTCTCTCCTTTATTTTATAACAGAAACCTATTATAAATGAATTAAATTTATTTTTTATTTCAATGGGTAGTCAAGTTAATTACCTTAAAAAGTTACACAAATTTCAAGAAATTATTATTGTTTTCTTATAGAATTTTCTTCTTCCATTTTTTTATATCATGATGCAGTTTATTATTTATCTTGTAAGAGGAATCATATCGTGATTAGTTTATTTAAGATGAATGTATTGAATAATATATTACAATTTTGAAAATATGTGATATATTAATATATTTTATAAACTTCAATTCTGTAGTTACATTATGTAGGAAAATATTAAGTTTTACGTGCCAAAGGTTCACTATTCGGATAATATATATATATATATATATATATATATATATATATATATATATATATATATATATATATATATATATATATATATATACACTAGTGTAAATACATGCGCTATTGCGAGTATTATATTATATTATAATATTATTAAGTTAATATATAAACTAAAATTATATTTATTAAAAATAAAGTAAAATATATCATAACAGATGAAAGAATAACAATTGATAAATAAAAAAGAAGAGAAAAAAGAAGCAAAGATAGTCCATTTTATAAAAAATTTGTAAAAATAACGGTCAAATTTTAAAAGTTTAATAAATTATTATATTTAAAGGATAAAATTGATAGTTTGAAATATAGACACATAAAGAAGAATCTCTTTATATATATATATATATATATATATATATATATATATATATATATGATAACCAAATATTAATAAATTATACAAATGCATTTATTTGTACCAAATAATACAAGATAATATCATACTTATTCATACACAAAAATCATTCTCAAAATAATTAAAGAGATGAAAGTTGATGTAATGTAAAAAACATTCATGACATGCTTTAAATAAAAAATCATAAATGACCCTTGATGTATGAATATCCTCAAATATATTTTGTTAAAATATCATATAAATACTTCATTATGTAATTTAAATTTATAAACTACTCTAACCAATAATTTTATTAAAATTTAGTAAGCTAGCTTATGAATAAATCACTACTAATTTACAAACTTTTCCTTTAATGATTTTTGTTTTTATTTGGCATGGTGTGTAGTATAAAAAAAGGGAGGTGAAAAATAATTACGTTTACAAATTATATATAGTATAACCACGAAAATAGGATGATCTAATGGTAAACATTGAAAAAACAATACACCATATATTATAATTATTACATTTATAAAATGTTTCATAAAATTTAGTTTTAGAAGTGAATGAAAAATTGTTGAAGGGGCTTTTTTTTCCACTTCCCTCCTCTCTCACCGCACACACTCTTTTTTCAACTTCCAATCTTTCATCTTCCATCTTTCAGATCTCTCTCTGCACTCGTCTCAATCCCAATCTCGATCTATCTTCTTCTTCTTCTGGTTCTTCTTCTTCAAGAATTCCCCAATCTCATTACTTTTCATCAGATTGAATTGCGAATTGGCGCTCAATTCAATCTGATGATGGCTTCCCCAAACAACCACCACCCCAACCCCAACGCCCACCCTCCTCCGCCCTTCGACATGCACTCCTTCTTCAATCCTCCGCCCCCTTCTTCCAACCCTAACCCTAACCCTAGCCAATCATCCCAATACCCTCCGCCCTTCCCCGCCGCCGCGCCCTTCCCCTTCCCGGCCTTCGACCTCCCTCTCCACCACCACCGTTCCCTCTCCTTCCCCACGCAGCCCATCCCTCCGCCCTCCAACCCCAACGCCGGTGCTCGCCTCATGGCCCTCCTTAGCAACCCCTCCCCCCCGCTCCCCGACTTCGCGGTTCCCTCCTCCTCCCCCTCCACCGTCCTCGCCGCCGCCACTGCTGCTGCCGCAGCCCTCACTCGACTGCCCAGCGGCAAGGTCCCCAAGGGAAGGCACCTCTCCGGGGAGCGCGTATCCTACGACGTGGACGTCCGGCTGCCTGGCGAGATCCAGCCGCAGCTGGAAGTTGCTCCGATCACGAAATATGGGTCGGATCCTAACCCGGTTTTGGGGAGGCAGATTGCGGTGAATAAGTCGTATATATGCTATGGGCTGAAACAGGGGAACATTAGGGTGCTTAATATCCACACTGCTGTCAGGTCTCTCCTCAGAGGCCACACTCAGGTTTGTTTCGTGTGTTGAATTGTTTTAGTGTTGCGTTGCATTGGCTTATTATTCTGTTGAGGCCTTGTATTGTGTTGGTTTTGCCATGAAACAAAACACTATGTGGCAGCGCTTTTAGTTATACTAAGAGGTGAGTCAGGTGGCCACCAATGGGAGTTGATTATAAATGTGGCCAAACTTAGTTCGAATTCCACATGAAGGAGGTGCTCACATTTAGTGTCTTATCATCCTTTGGATAGGATTGCCTATTAGAGAAGATACCTCCGGGCAATGAAATAATTTTGGAGAGGTAGGCAAAAAGAAAAAAGATATAAAGTAAATTAACAAAAACAAAAAAAAAAGGGAAATGATTTGGGTAAACAATAATAGAGGTTCGAAAAGTAAAGCAGGAGTGGTAAATATAATAAATGGTTGGTGTTACTACTTAATAAGGTACAACAATATGGCTTTTCCCACCAGGTTGGCTTTAGTGTGCAAATGTAGATGAGGGTGTTGATGCACCACGAGCTTTGCGAAATATATTAGCTTTAGGTTTGTCTATGTTTTTAACTGTTTTTAAGATTCATTTTTAACATTTGTGGTTAGTTGTGTCCATAGTCGGGTGTGTAAGGGGGAAATATGAAAGTTGAATTATATTGTTCGAACATGTTATGCTAATTTTGTTAATTTCTTGAGCCTCAAGTTCAAAGGACTAAAAAATAGAATATAACTACAACAGACGTGGGAACATTTTTACACTGGATTTCACCACCAGTTTTCCTTGTTTCTTAGTTGAATTTACTTTGACTGGCTGCTATAATTCTAGCTTAAAGGAAGGATTTTATTTTTGTTAGTTGTAGTAGAGTTATTGTACGCATTAAGGTTATTTTATGGCTCGTTGCCTACGAAATACTGAGCCGGTTTTCAATTTCATACTATACTGCTACATGTGTTTTTAATGGGAAAATTATCAGAGCACGTAAATTTATCCTTTGATTAATATTTTTTCCCCTTGTCAGAGGGTCACAGACTTGGCGTTTTTTGCTGAAGATGTTCATCTCTTGGCTAGGTAGTTTTTTGTTTCCTGAAAACTTTATATGGTGCTGTTTGTTTTTGTGTCTGTCCATGGGAATATGCTTTTTCTGCAGTGTTGGCACAGATGGCCGTGTCTACGTGTGGAAGATCTCTGAAGGTCCAGATGATGAAGATAAGCTTCAAATTACAGCCAATATTGTTATTGCTATTCAAATAGTGGGGGAGGAGAAAGTTGAACATCCTCAAATTTGCTGGCACTGTCACAAACAAGTAATTGCCCCGTATTTTCCTGTTTCATTGTTCTCAATTACAAAATCTTGAAGCAATGGTTTACCTCTCTTGTTATTTTAATTCAACCTTTTAATATACAGGAGATTTTGATAGTTGGTATGGGAAAACATGTTTTTAGAATTGACACCACAAAGGTTGGAAATGGTGAAGCGGTTGTGGCAGAGGATCCTCCTCTGAGATGTCCTGTTGACAAGCTCATTGATGGGGTTCAGCTGGTAGGCACACATGATGGAGAGGTGACTGATTTATCCATGTGCCAATGGATGACCAATCGATTGGTATCTGCATCACAGGATGGCACGGTTTGTGTTTTTATTTTTTGTTATTATTAACTGCTACGTTTTGGTTTCCCTGGTTTTCATTCATTTTATTGGTTGAAATGTAACAATTTTTATTATAGCATTTTTCTAATCAGGATAAACAATGTGGTGGCATTAATGTTCGTTAAAAGTCTATATGGTTTTCTTTTGGCTTGCATTGGTATTTACTATAAAACCAAGCACGCAAACATATGGGTACATTCAAGAATATGGATGGATAGAGAAAATGAGTAATTCTTGTATGAACAATACTTGTCACAGCAGTCAATAATAATAATATTAGCGGTGGATGATGGCAAGCCAAAAATCTGCCCTAAAATTATGGTGGATGACATTGCAGAATATGGTGGAAGCTTGACATCTATAATTAAAATAAAATTATATATACACAGGAAGTATGCTTAGAAATAATGTCTAAAAGAAAAACCAGTGACACAAATGAAAATCAATAAATTAAAAACGCATAAAATTTATCAAAACTAGAAATATACAAAATCATGTAGAGGAGTAAGGAAAAGAGCATGTCTAAGAGTCTGAGCTTAACTATTTAACCATTATGATATGAAAGTCGAGTATGTACAATTGTTCTCTTCAATAAGCAACAACAATTAGATTCATGTGGAATGACCAACTCAATTTGCTTCCTCTAAAAAACATTTTTAAAAGTTATTTTTGTTTTCCTCCGTGTTCACTCCTTCTGCCATTGTTGTCACCCATCACATAGCATTGTTCTGTAGTGAAACTATGCCAACGCTTTTTTAATATTATCTTAAATTTTTGTTAGTTGTTCCTACAGGCACCGTGCCGTGCAAGTATATTGCTTAAAAACAATATAGTAGATGCAGTTACGAAAAATTTGTGAGGACAAGAAAAATAAATAGATACTATTATTCAACTGTTTTTGGTAATGATCTCTAAACTAAATTTGATTTTGAACCTTGGCAATTCTCATTATAAAAGTCAGCAAAATTAAGTTGGCATTGAATACCTAAGTGAAATTCCAATTTGATTGGAGAAGTGATACCAAAAGCTTTTAAAAACTGCATCTAAATCTTGTCCATATGAAACTAGGGTAAAAAGTCGTTGGATAACTTTTTTTGAGATTATTTTATTTTACACCAACATTTCAAATCTAACAGATTAGAATGATCTAGATAGTCTGAAAAAAATACCAGCAGAAAACTACCTACTGTTTTCTTTATAATTGTGTGTAACTGACAAGTACCTAAACATTTGGGGAACCCACTCTCTCAAAAGCTAGCTATTAAAGACAGAGAACCAAACATTTAAACACTCCACCGAACATCCCATATTACTAGATATGTGACTTGGGCAGTCCATAATAACCAAGTTCCTATCAGTAACTTTATGTTGTGCTGCATTGCTATTTGTTTAATTTGTTATAGATGTCTCAATTGTATTTGCCTATTATCATCAAATGTGACAGATAAAGATCTGGGAAGATCGCAAGACACAGCCACTTGAAGTTTTGAGACCACATGATGGACATCCAGTTTTTTCTGCTACATTTTTTACTGCTCCTCACCAGCCTGATCATATTGTTCTTATCACAGCTGTAAGTGTATTCATCAGCTTTAGTATTTCAGGCCTTTATCTCAATTCTTGCTTTGCAATATCTGGACAATAATAAATTTTATTTACATTTAAAAAGCTTATAAAAATTAGCAGAGATCTGTCCACTGTTTGTTGTTTCAACCAGATAGTCCGCCATAGAACTAATTTATCATTGTGACTAGTCTAGTAATATTTGTTTTCCTTGTTTACAAATTATAATTCACACCCGTGTAGGGACCACAAAATAGGGAGGTGAAGCTATGGGTATCAGCAAGTGAAGAAGGTTTTCTGCTCCCAAGTGACACCGAATCCTGGAAATGCACTCAGACGTTGGAGTTGAAGAGTTCAGCTCAACCATCTAGAGATGCTTTCTTTAATCAAGTTGCAGCATTGCCTCATGCAGGTCTACTTTTACTTGCAAATGCCCAGAGGAATGCTATATATGCTGTACATTTAGAATATGGTCCTAATCCAGAATCAACACGCATGGATTATATTGCTGAGTTTACTGTGACCATGCCCATTCTGAGTTTTACTGGGACAAGTGATATACTGCCTCATGGTGAACATATAGTTCAGGTTTATTGTGTCCAGACACAGGCTATTCAGCAATATGCTTTGGATTTAGCCCAGTGCTTGCCTCCACCACTGGATAACGTGGGACTAGAGAAGTCAGATTCCGTTGTTTCCGCTGATGCAATTACTGTTGAAGGATTCCACACGTTAGACTCTTCTGCTCCCAAAATAATGTTACAAGCAGGTAGTACTGAAAATGGACTCGGACCTAGATACCCTTTAAGCTCTGGCCATGTTGAGGCGCCTATTTCAAGTTCGAACACTGAAGCTAAGCCTGTTACATTAGCTCCTTCTAGTGGCGAACCTGATATCGTTTGTATTCCATCTCCACCTCTTCCTTTAAGCCCAAGGTTATCTAGGAAACTCTCTGATATCATGAATCTACAGTCAAATTTGGGTGATCATGTTGGGGAACATCCTGTTAATGATTATTCTGTAGACAGACAAATGGATACCATTCACAGGAACCTCTCTGAGACATTTAATAGTGAGTCAAAGAATGATGAAAAGAAAGTGAAGCAGGATCACATTTCTAGTGTACTTAATCCTTCTGTCATGTTTAAGCAACCAACCCATCTAATCACACCATCTGAGATCACAAAGGCTGGTTCCTCTGAGAATAATATAATTGATGGGAAGAGCGAGGGAGAAGGAAAGATGCAGGATGTGGGTAATGCTGAAGTGGAAGTGAAGGTGGTGGGTGAGACAATATCTAATCAAATTGATGAATTTGGTAGGCAAGGGTCACAACAAAATCCAGTTTCTGATAGTAAAGAAAAAATATTTTGTTCTCAGGCCTCAGATCTTGGCATTGAGATGGCTCGAGAAGGCTGTGTGATAACTGCTGGGGACACATACCTTACAGAGGAACCTGGACAACTTGATTCAACAGGAGCGGTGTCACTATCTCAACCTCCTGATACTGGTGAGGATGGACTCCAAGATATGGCAAAAGATGCCCATGAAAAGGTTTCTGACTCATCTACATCTGTGGCAGTGCCGCCATCTCCTGTCCCTAATGCTAAAGGGAAAAGACAGAAGGGTAAAAATTCTCAAGCATCAGGTCTATCTTCCTCATCTCCAAGTGTGTGTAATTCAACTGATTCATCCAATGAACCGAATGGAAATTCTAGCCTTCCGTCTGCTGAAAATGCTTTCCCTCAAATTCTGGCAATGCAAGAATCAATCAATCAGGTGATTTCTTGAGAGTTTTTGATTGGTCAAAGATGATTCATAGCTAATCATGCATTACATTTTAATTTATTAGCATGTGTTTGAAGGGAGTTTTTGTTGAAAACAGATTTTTAAAATTAAATAAACTTTTTTACAATAGACTAACTTTTCTTCTGAGAAAAAGCTGAAAACAGATTTTTATTTCTTGTCCTTCAGAGTGTAGGGGTTTTAGCTTCTCTGTAAGTGCTTGTCCATTAAAAATTCCCCAGTTTTTAATTTGCTAAAGGGATGTACATATTGTTTGTTTGTGTATGCACTTATTTTTTATTTCATTGAATGAGTATGAACAAATGTATTGAAGCACCATTACAAGAATGGTATTTTTGCATATCTGGGAATTTGATTTATAATTCATGATCCTTCTTATTTGGCAGTTATTGACAATGCAAAAAGAGATGCAAAAGCAAATGACAATGATGGTCGCTGTTCCAGTGACAAAAGAAGGTAGAAGGCTTGAGGCTGCCCTAGGGAGAAACATGGAAAAGGCTGTCAAGGCCAATAGTGATGCTTTATGGGCTAGAATCCAGGAGGAGAATGCAAAAAATGAAAAGTTGTTACGAGACCGTATCCAGCAAATTACAGGTTTGATTAGTAACTTTATGAATAAAGATCTACCGGCAATACTGGAGAAAACAGTAAAGAAGGAAATGGCCTCGGTCGGGCAAGCAGTAGTACGTGCAATGTCTCCTGCTGTGGAGAAAATAATATCTTCTGCTATTGTTGAATCCTTCCAGGTTTGCAAATTATTTTTCTATCCAATAGACATTATAATGAAATTAGTACATTGTCTTGCTGGGATCTAATTGGCATTTCATGGCATAGAGAGGAGTGGGTGATAAGGCAGTGAACCAACTTGATAAATCAGTTAGTTCAAAACTGGAAGCTACTGTAGCTAGGCAAATCCAAGCACAGTTTCAGACAACTGGCAAACAGGTGCTTCAGGTACACGTCTCTTTAATTAGGCTTTCGCTCTTGAGTTGTATTATATTGCATCATTCTTGGAGTTGGTGGTATTTGTATTTGTAATTTCTTCTAAGGTAGCATTTGTTATTTACTATGTACTAATTTCTTCTGTAGGAGGCACTCAAATCCAGTTTTGAAACATCAGCGGTTCCTGCCTTTGAAATGTCGTGTAAAGCCATGTTTGAGCAAGTGGATGCTACATTTCAGAAAGGCATGGCTGAACATTCAGCTGCTGTGCAGCAACGACTTGAATCTGCGCCCACTTCTTTGGCAATGACGCTAAGGGTGAGTAACCTGGAATGCTTGTTTCTTTTTGGGTCTTCCATAGAACTGTGCACCTTTTAATTTGGACAAAATGCCTTACTCAAGACATATTATCCTCCTAGAGAGATGGATTATTTTAAATGAGTTGTGGGGAAAATGAGCTAAGTGTTGGTATGCATAAAAAGAAGAGCACAATGATTTGTGCCTCAGAAACATTTTGTTTACATTTTTTTGCTGACATAGCATGGCATTTTTTCTTGGCGGGCTAGTGTCGACACTTCAAGTGGATTTGTTTCCATTCTTATTTCAAAATGTGCACCAATTTCTCTCTAAACCTCTGACACAGTGATAGAGTGCTTTAATAAGATAGCCTAGGAATATATCCCCTCCCTAAAACAGGTGAATCTGGATCTGGGTAAGGCAAAATGCTTACAAATTGTAAGAGATCAAGCTTTTGTAGTATTTTGTTGTTGATTGAGAAACACTCGTTCTAGTTGACTTCTGTAGGCTCTCCTGAATTTTAAATGCCTTTAGGTAGGTCTTTTGTTTTAATGGAAAGGCGGGTACTTTCTGCAAGAACAACTTTGCATCTTTGTGCATGACTGCTTCCACTTGCTGAGTGGGGTAGGGTCATTCCACCATCAGCAGCATAGAGAGAAGCTTGTTAATTCTTATTTGCTTATATGTCATGTAGATGATGCTAAGTATTGATTTTTTAAAATCTTAGTTGCTTAGTTCGAATATGATGTGACATACTTATCAGCTGTGAAAAAAATGATTCGTTATCAAAGAAGCTTTTCGACATGTCAGTGTTATTCTTACGTTACTTGTCCCTCATTTGTTTCTCAACAGTAGTATTCCTCTTTATGCACTTTTCAGGATTCCATTAATTCGGCATCATCAATTTCTCAAACTTTGAGTAGAGAAGTGCTTGAGGGCCAGAGAAAGTTAGTAGCACTCGCGGCTACAAGAACAAACTCTGGCACGTTAAATCCTATGCCGGTCCAGCTGAACAATGGTCCTTTACTTCGTGAAAAGGTGCGGTGACTTTGCTAACCATTTGTGGGCCATAGTTGTAGGTAGTGTTAACAGAAAGCTTTACTTTCGCCATTACATGGTAATAATTGGTCGTGCAAATTTGCATTGCGAAACAGGTTGAGGTTCCCCTGGATCCCACACAGGAGCTAGCAAGGTTGATTTCTGAACGGAAATTCGAGGAGGCTTTCATTGGAGCCCTACATAGAAGTGATGTATCCATTGTATCATGGTTATGTTCTCAGGTATGACTTGAGTTGGAGAGCATTAATTGAATTTCTTAATACTGATGAACACTGAGTACAGTAGTAAGTATTAACTGGATGAATCGATTTATGGTAATCAGGTTGATTTACATGGACTGTTGGCAATGGCTCCTCTTCCTTTAAGTCAAGGTGTACTGCTCTCACTTCTGCAGCAACTAGCCTGTGACATTAACAACGACACATCACGAAAGATCGCATGGTTAACAGATGTGGCTTCTGCCATAAACCCATCGGACCCAGTGATTGCGATGCACACACGGCCCATCTTTGAGCAAGTCTTCCAGATACTCAATCATCAACGTAGCTTGCCTTCAACGACTGCAACTGATCTCTCAAGTATCCGTCTTTTATTGCATGTCGTCAACTCCATGCTCATGCAATGTAAATGATTCTCTCTCTCTCTTTTTTTCTTTTTTCCTTTTTTCATTTTCAGAAATGTGCAAATCCTTCGCCTTGTGAACCTCTAATATGATTGGAATTTTGTACAAAGCTCAGTGAGTTTCGTTCAAATGGTCGAATTTTGGTAGTAGGTAGTCCATCTTTAAAAATACTCTGCAGTTACTAAATTGGTTCACTCTAATTTCACGACCTCTTCCATTTCATATGGAAGCCACATAATCCCAGAAAGCGATAGTTATTTTACAATAGCTCTGTCAAATTGGGATTAGAAATGTACTAAAGTATCAATCCGTTTATGATTTATGCAATAAAATTTATCCAATTTACCATTGCAATTTATTTGGATCGATGTCTATAATTTTTTAAGAAATAAATGTTATAGTTATTTCAAAGTAAAGCATTGATTATTCTATTTATTGAATATAAACTATTTGGAATAGGTTATGAAGCTAATATCTATAAAGTTATTTAAAGTTTTTAACAGGTTTCAAAGTCAAATATGTTTAACTGGATTTGGTTGAGTTTGGCATGGAAACCAAAATGAACAATTAAAGTTGCCGACAGATATTCAAATAAATTCTGTTGCTGAAATCCTATAAAATTTTCTTAATTAGGTTTAAAATATAAATTTATTTTGTCTAACAAGGCTGATTATTTTATTATTTGTTATTCAATTTGGGATTGATCACTGCCAGGAAATAATGTTGATGGATTAATTCAATTTATAAGTATAAATTCAATTTATACTTCTTTATTTTGTTAATTTAATTCTTGGGAGTAAAATAATATTAATTTAAAATTAAATATTATGATGATTAATTGAATAGATTGTATTATTTGTAATTTTTAAATAAGTTTTAATTTAAGTCTTACTAAAATAATTAATTATAAGTGTAAGGACTTGATAAATTGTTTAAGAATAGAAATGATATAACATAAATGAAGTATACACATTTTCTTATTTAAGTAAAAAATTTATAAATAGAAATATTTAACTACTCATTTTATTTCATAAAAATCATCATCTTTCTAAAAATTTGTCTTCTCTCTAGATTTTTAAAGAATATATTCATCTTTTTTGTAAATTAAAATCCACCTTAAAAATTTTAATACAGAAAAACATGTTCACCATATCACAATTTCTTTTAAGGTAAGTTCCTCTTTGTTATTTTTTTGGGTTAATTATGTTTTTCGTCCCTCAAGTATTATGCGATTTTGTTTATAGTCCCTTAACTAACGTTTGCTCCAATTTGGTCCCTCATGTTTTGAAACGATTGAAAATAATCCTCATTTCTGGACGCCGTTAGTTTTGTTTGACACCTGGCAAACGAACTGCCACGTATGGATCCCGTTTTAAGCTGTGTAAGTGGAGTGTGTTTCTGCACGTGCTAATTAAAGAGCAGCTTTAATTAAATAAAACGAAAATGTTATTTCTTCAGTGGGAGAGTTATTTTGTCTGAATTAAGTGGGTTGTGTTATTTAATTAAGTTCTCCGAATTAAATGAGAATGTCGCTGTTCAAATTAAAAAGATAGGAAAGGTCGTATCTTGAGTGGAAGAGTTATTTTGTCTGAACGAAAGCGTTGCACAGACTATTCTAGGGCTTGAGGGAAGGGATTAAACCATTACACAACAATCAGGAGGTTGAGGATAGGGATTAAAGCATCGAAGAGTAGAATCAGGAGTAGAATCAAGAGGTTGATGTAAGGGATTCAAGTATTGAAGAGTAGAATCGCGACCTAAGGTAAGTTCGTTCCTTCATGTTTTTTTTTTTTGGATACTTGGTCTGGTTTGGTTGCATATTTTGGTTCGTGTATGGTTGTATTTGTTTAGTTTGTCTATTGATTGGAAATGTAGGGCTGGAAATGGGGTTTGCAGTTGCTTTTCATCATATGGGTCGATTCGAAAGGAATAAGGGATTAAAATACGTTGGGGGTGAGATTCATGTAGTTAAAGGGATCGACCCCGATTTTTGGTCTTATTTTGAAGCATTGGGCATCCTCAAAGAGTTTAAATACGAGGGTGATGTTAAACTGTGGTGGAAGGGTTCAAAAGAGAAGCTATTAAACAATCTACGGACGCTGAATGATGACAAGGATGCAATGGCTTTGGCTTTCTTTGCAGAGGAGACTAAGGGAGAGGTTGATATATACGTTCAACATGTACCTAGTCAGCCTGAAGTCGTACACTTTATTTGTGATGGTGTAGCAGAGGAGGTAGTGGGTGAAGAGAATGTTATACACCAAGAGGAAGTACTGGTTCAAGAAAGTGTGGTAGGAGAAGAGGAAGAAGTGGCTGCAGCTAATGTGGTAATTGAAGAGGAGGGAGTGGGTGTAGATAATGTGGTTGTAGAAGAAGAACAAGTGGCTGCAGATAATGTGGTAGTAGAAGAGGAAGAAGTGGCTGTAGATAATGTGGTAGTTCAAGAGGAAGGAGTGGCTGTAGAAAATGTGACTCAACAGGTAGCAGAAGAGGAAGTAGTGGCTGAAGATGTAAATTGTGAAGATGAAGAAGGTTTAGGTGGAGAGAAATTAGATGACAGTGAAGAAGAGAGGGTGGCAGACGATGATGATGGGTTTGGGATGGATATTGATCCACCTGTGAGGAAGTTTGGGCCTGTTTTAGATAGGTGGAAATCATTCAAACGGAATTCAAGCAGCGTGAAAAGGAAAAGAGATATTGGTGAAGGGGCATTGTGACAAATGAAGAAGTTGGAGTGCATGACATTAATGAGGACTACGAATAAGATGAATTAGATTTTGATGTTGACAGTGATGAGGGTGCTGGCACAGTTGGTCCCAAATTTAGTAAGTTCAGACCTGAAGATATGAATAAAGACTTCAAATTTAAATTGGGAATGGAGTTTGGATCTTTGAAGGACTTTAAA
>Ga0214545_1006519_pt1 | contig 20281 bp, 12 predicted proteins | sample CNSS4metaG_FD_160064 | JGI IMG/M metagenome (GOLD analysis project Ga0214545, IMG submission 160064) | Root nodule microbial communities from cowpea collected in UCLA plant growth center, Los Angeles, California, USA - CNSS4 | ecosystem: Host-associated > Plants > Roots > Nodule | place: USA...
CAAGGCAGTGAGCTGAAACATCAGGATTCGCGCAAGACGAAGTTAGGAAACTTTAACTCTAACTTGACTAACATTTTTCAACAGTGGAGGAATGAAAAAGAAGGGACCAGAAGGCCCACTAGCTCAGCTTACCTGGAGAAGTACGAGTCTTGCTAGCTCCGAGACGGACAATTTTGTGCCCTAGCAGAGTTCCTAGCAGAAGAACGACAGGGGACAAGAGGACAACTTCAGAAACGGAGACAAGTGAAAATGAGAAAGCAGAAGAGGGTTTTGGGGTCCCCTTATTGGACTGGTCTTAGGCCCACGAATGGCTAGGCCCAAACAATTAAAGAAACTGAAATGGGGCTTACAAGTTTGGATGTTGAAATCCTTTAAATACCTCGATTTTTCACGGTTCTTTAGTTGATAAGCCTCCTTCCAAATAATCCAAATAAAATAATCAAAATTTATCTTTAAAATTATATATTGATTAAAAATAAAACCAATTTACAATATATAGAAAAATAATCTTCATTTTAAACTTTTTTTAAAGATAAATTAATTTAAATTTATATATAAAAAAATAATCTTCACCTTATAACTTTTTTTCTTAGAATAAATTGATTTAAATTCACTTCTAGAAAAATTTTAAAGTCTATTATAACAATGTTTATTTAACTTATTATATTTTTTATTATTAAAATATTCACAAATATTTAATATAAAATAATATATATATATATATATATATATATATATATATATATATTTTACATGTGAATAATAACAAAATAATAAAATTATAATTATAAAATAAATGTAACTAATAATTTTGTAGATAATTTTTTATTATAAATATTTATTTTAATTTTAAAAAATTGTTAAATTTTAAAGAAACAATCTAACTTAAAAAACGGTTAAATTTTTAAAAAATATCACTTAAAAGATAAACCTAACAAGGTAATTATCTTAATTTAAAAAAGAATTACATATTAAAATGTAAAATTAAAAAACAAACTTATACGTACACAAAAAATCAAAATTGAATCTCAGTATATTTTATATAATAATACAGATAAAACCATATTGTAAAACATAAATTACAATTAAACTCATTTTGTAATAATTAAAAAAAATCATCAAAACCATGTGTTCCACTGTCTACATTTTAAAAGTATATATTTGTTTGGAAATGTCCACAAAGATCTTGATTACTATTCTTTCACATGCATCAGAATTTTAGCAATTTTTATAAAGATTGAGTCTACCTAATCAGTGTAAGTTCTAGAGAAACCTAGATTTCATAGTTATTGTTGAATTCAACCATAACAAGTTGCAGCCAGAGATTTCATCACACAATTTTTTAATAATATAGTAAGTTAAGAAGATTAGTAGTGTGATTATGATTTATTTACTTAACCAAAGCTTTTGAATATAGTTGGTAGGCACCATAAGGTTTTATTATTTAAATTTGCCACCCAGCTGTCCACAAAAGATTAATAATTCTTATATAATTAAAAACATTGAATGTATCACAAATGCAACATCACCATGTGATGAAATGAAACTATTAACATTAAAATATGCATGCTTTGTCCATGAATATTTTTTTTATTATACTCATTACTTCAATTGCTAGTGAATTCATCTTAGTGAAATTCTCAACTTCTTATCCCATTTATTGACCTAACAAAATTTATTTACATTTTCAAAGATAGAGCGATAGAAACAAATTTTATTTTATATAAAAAAATAAATGTAAATTTTCAGTTTTAAGATAATTCTACTCTTATTTTCTAACTAAATCAGAATATAGCTTTAGTAATCTACAAATTAAAAAAATATATTAAAGATCTGTGTAAAACTACGGGGATGAAGCTATATAATTAAACAACACTCAAAATATGTACTAATTTCACTATTTATTTTTAACAAACCTTTTAATAAGGAGGTTTCATGACAAGAGCTTCTAAATTATCTTTTTAATTGTACTTTTTGTTCTGATAACAAAATTTTTTTAATATAAAAATACATTAAATTCTTGCAAGAAAAAAAAAAATCTTATGCTACAAAAAAGGTAAACATTAGTTTAAGAAAGTTAAAATTATTCTTACAAACAATACCTTACCTTGTGGGAAGTTAAGATGATGAGAATATAATAGGATTGAAATCCCAGAGAAAAAGAAATAGCAATATTCTCTTAAAACATTTTCTTTTTCTTATTACAAACTATAAATTTTGGTGATCATACTTTTAAACCAAGAAACTGTCAAATGAACTACTTTCCAACAAGGGATATCATTTTAGTCATTTAATTTACTCTTTTAAAATTGATTTATATTTACATCTTTTAACAAACTATTATTTTTTTCCTAATTTATCTTTAAATTACTTAACTTTCCGGTCTCAATTCAAGTAATACATTTAATAAAAATTAATATATTATTAGATGTCTTAGTTTATATAATCTTTTATTTCGATTTGTTTATAGCCCATTTAAATAGATCTCTTTCTATTTTCAATTTTTGTACTATTTTTAAATACGTCATATTTTCTAATATTTTTACAGGGGTTATTGCTAATTATAGCTAGTTTAATGCTAAAAACAAAACCATTAATTAATATACTCAGAATACTGAAAAATATTTTAGATAAAATAGTTAATTTTTTACTATTTAATATAAAAAATAAGTTATATATTTCTTTTAATTTATCATCAATAACTTACTCTTAATATTTTATTTATTTAAATAGTTATAATTTACTTAGAGCTTTTGATTTATTTTTTATATATTTATTTTGTTATTATTATGTAAATCGTTATAAAATAATTTTTTAGTATACACACAAAGATTTAATTGTGAGTAAAAATAATAAAATATATTTTATAAATTTAGAATTATTAATTATACTGTTAAGATGCCTTGAATGTTATATTGTCTCTTTATCTCTTTTACTTCATATATCTATGAGTTGTAATGAGGTTTAAAGAGACTGTTATTTTTATCCTTTTATAAGGTTAAAAAATACATTCGTATCATATATCTCTCTATTATTATTTAGAAATAAAAAACTCTTGAAGTGTCCAGGTCACATTGACTGAACCACGTAAATTTGTGTGTCTTCTTTTTATCTTAATTTGTTTCTTTTTCATCTTGTCATAACATATACTATATTAAAACTATATGTAAAATAAACAAATTCTAACATCTTATTTTAATAGAATATTACTACTAAAATAAAGCATCACATAGTTAATATTTAAGAACGAATAATTCATAGCTAGAAAAGATTATTATAGTCATTCAAAAAGAAACCTCAACAACTTGACATAACATGATATATAAATGTAGGAAACTAAATGTTTATAACAAAATATAAAATATTTTTCAAAACATACTACAAAATAAACAACTCCAATTTAGGAACTAGGTGCCTGCATGATTGTTCCCAAGGTAGGTCAATTCTTGTTTCTTCATTTGCACATACCAATTAAGGTGATCATTGCAAAAGAAGAAAAGAAACACTAGACAGAACCACACAACAAAAGGTAAACTAATTTGCAAAAGAATCTTCATATAACAAAACTCAAGTTAAAATCATATACACATCATTCATAAAGACAAACATGTTTCAAGTACATACTAAACAAAACTCAATTGTTCAGATACATGTATTAATATCTGACTCTGACAAGTTTTGCACTTGTGATGGACCTTTACTATATTCTACAAAGATATTGTCAATGAGTTTCAACCTTACCACACACAAGGTTAGTCTCTTCTCGTCTTACGCTAAGGTAAAATTCCTAGACTATGATCTCTTACTACTCTCACCACATAACTCATCTTTCTCTGCATGAGTCTGAATGATTATTAGAGTGTTAAGATAACCTCTAATATTGAATCCTTACATCAATGCATATATTGAAGAACACATGCCTATCCACCCTAGATTAGCACACCAATCTCAACAATTTACATACTCATAGGATTATAGTGCTAACATTTAACTATCATCAAAATATCCATTCCAATTTCATAAAATTGAAAAGGTGAGAAATTTTACTAGTCTCACCTAACAAAAGCCTCCACTCACCCAATTAGTAGTACTTGAAGGCCCATTTGCTCAACGATTAAAGATTTTGTCCAACAACTCTAACATTAGAACAATTTTTGCAACAAATTACCCAGCGAGTCCAATGAAGGCACCACTGGAGCTCCCTGAAATTTGTATGTCAAAATTCGCCCAGTGAGAACTCACTCGCTCAAATGATCAAATTCTTTGGAATTTGATTTCATTTTCGTTTAGCAGATAATTTGGATATAGCCCAATGAAATGAGTATTGGGAAGAATAATTTAAGTTCTCGCTTAACGACACTCACTCACATAGCAACAAAAAAACTCTAGAAGGTGAATTATGCAAACTTGCTCAGATATAAGATGCCTCTCGCTCAACGAGTCTGCATGATTCAAAGAACGAAATCTAACATTTCAGATAGTCTCGACCACATTAAAGCAAATCAAAAGCCTCATACAAACCACAAACGTATACAATTGCAAATTAAAAACAACTAAACCAGTAAAAATCATAAATCCAAATAAAATTTACTATCAAACAACAATAGTTCATGATATATGCATACATCTTACAATTCGATGCTTCATACCTAAAGTCACAACTCAAATTAACAATTCAAGGAAATCAATCATACCATTACCATCTAACAGCCAAATTAAATCAATTGAACAATTCAAAACATAAAGAAACTCAAGATTAACTTTCATCTCTTGTGACACAGCTTAAACAAATTTAAAAATACCAAATCACCTTCAGACTCATATGATGCTCTATTTATAACTAAGAATAACACATACGATCAAACCAAACCAACAGGATAATTGATGAGTAAAAAATTACATTGATGACTCAAGGAACACACATACAAGTGGAGAAAGACTACATGTAAAGGAAGAACAAATCATTACTCTTGTTTTGTTTTCGAGCCTTATATAATTTAAAACTAATATAAAGTTTTTAGTTTGAATTCCTCTAAATATTATCATGATTTAGTTTTTTTTTCTCAGTTTTAATTTAAAACTTTTACAATTTGTTAGGGCTAATTTTTAATGTTTATTATCAATTAAAAGGGCTAATATATATATATATATATATATATATATATATATATATATAATTAAATATAAAAATGTTCAAATAAAAAAAACAGTTATTTAAAAAGTAAAATTAATACAATAATTATTTTAATTTAAAAAATTATTTAAAGGATAAAATTAAAAAATAGAAGTGGATATAAAAAAAATCCCTTTAAATAAATAATAAAAAAATATATAAAATATATTTATTATTTTTTCCTTTAGAGATAAAACTTCATTTATGATATATTGGAACATAAATAGCTTTACAGTAATTCAAAATTAACATATCAAAATTAATATCTAAAAAATAAATTATAAATGTTAAATTAAATTGTAATTATATTTTAGTAAAATTAAAATATTAAAAATACAAAAATTAAATTAAAATTAAAAGCAACATGCAATTATTTAACTTGTATCAAATAATAAATATATTAATTAAATAAATTAAATTACTATAATAATCAATATATTTTTTTTTACTTTTATTAAAGTAACTATTTATAACTATGAAAGTTAAAAAATGTGAAAAATTTTAGACTAATAAATATTTTTTTGCAGTGTAAAAAAAAAAAACATATTTGTAATAAAACTTGTAGTCCTAATTTTGAACAAAAAAAATTATTGAAATGAGGTTAAAAAGGGATCTACCAAGATGACAGAAAGACTTGGAAGTTTTTAGTAACTTACCTCATGATCTGTCTAAACCAAAAGCTCTATCTTATAATACAAGGTCTGCACATAGCCAACCCCAATTCTTCCTTAAATATCTTCTTCTAATGAATGAGACAGTGATTGAATTCAATTTTCAAGATAAACATGGCTTGTTACCTCATTGGCACACACAATACAGCACACCACAACAACCCAAACAACTTCCAGATCCTTCCACAACATTCTATGAGTCATATCAGTGGGTTCACCCTTCTCCCTCCCCTGTTCCCCCTTATATTCACTCTCCCTTTCTCCTCCTTTTTCCATTCTCAAACAATTTTTCCATTATTCTCAATTATTCATCACACCCTCTTCCTCTCTCACCAATCAAAAGAGCTTTTCTGAATAAAAATCATGGCTTCAGGGACCACCGAGGTGCCGGAGAATTCTGTTTTCGAGAGGGTCGAGCGAAACAGAGACATAACTCTGTTTCTTCCCTTTCTCTTTGGCCTCTCGGAGACCACCGCAGGACGGGACGGCGATGACCCACGTCACGAAAACGGGAACACTGAAGCCCGCCAGCCTCAAAGAATCATCTTGGTGAACCCCTTCACTCAGGGCATGGTGGTCATCGACGCGGACTCGCGCCTCGAAGCTCTGTTTCGCGAACTCGGCAGCGGAAAAGGTGGTCGACCTCCGGCTACGAAGGAATCCATTGAGGCCATGCCAAGTGTGGAAGTTGGAGAGGGTGAGGATTTGGAGTGCGTGGTTTGTTTGGAGGAGTTTGAGGTTGGTGGGGTGGCGAAGGAGATGCCGTGTAAGCACAAGTTTCATGGTGATTGTATTGAGAAGTGGTTGGGGATGCATGGGTCTTGCCCTGTGTGTAGGTACGAGATGCCCGTGGAGAATAATTTCGGGAGGAAAAGCGAGGAAGAAGAAGGGGGAGAGAGGAGAAGGGATGGTGGTGATGAAGTTTGGGTTAGTTTTTCTTACAATAGGATTCGGAGAGGCCAGGATCATGATCAAGCTGCTTCTTCAAATGATGATTCTCCATCAAGTCATGGAGATGATGATGATGATGATGTTGTAGAGAGTTAGGGAATGGTTATGGTTTTGGGTACAGAGTGTTATCGGTTTTGAAATTGGGGAAGGATTGATAAATATATGTACAGGAAAAATTGCACGAAATTGTTATTATATTATATATTTTCTTGCAATGAATAAAGAATGATGATTTTTTTACTCGTCTTGGTTGCATTGATGTTGATTATCGCATCACAAATTTCTGGAATTGCTATTAGAAACGTGTTGAACTCAGAAATTTAAATAATTTTAGGACTAGCGAGAAAGAAAGGTTCATGAAGGTTTTCTTGTTCTCTGATTCAAAGTTAGTCAATGAAATGGATGAGATGAGAGGGAATGAAATGAGATGAAATGAATTTACATTGCAGAAGCAGAATTGTGATTTGCATGGTACACACTGTTAGGCTTCTTCTGAGCGCTGCCTTATTGTTTTTTACAAGCTGGTTTTGTTTGAAAGGTAATAACAGAGAGATCATTTTGTTTTATCTTTGGCATTTGAGTCAGAAGCTGCATTCCTTTCGCTCAGAATCTTGAGTCCTTGGTACCTTCCTAGCATGAGAAGGGTGGCCATTGGGTTTGTGCCCGGTGACTCTGAAAAAGTTGAGCCATCCAATACTCTCAATCCCTTTATACCATAAACCCTGTAGTGCTCATCGACCACTGATCCAACCGTGCAACCACCATGATAGTGATAGATTGTTCTCACATTTTTCTTGCAGAAGTTTCTAATATCAACATCAGCAGATGTCAGTTTTTCTTGCCGTGACTCACCTAGGAAAAATGCAATAGACTTTGACCTTGCAATTCTGTCAAGCAGTTTTGTCATCTTGACACATTCCTCCATGTCATTTTCACTAGCTAGATAGTTGAACCTCACAGAAGGGTTCAGCCTGGGGTCTGTGTTGTTCAGGTGAAGCACCCCTTTTGAAGTAGGCATAGCTATCTTGGCAGCAACATTAACCCTTGTGGAATTGGAACTTAGAGGAAGTATTGATGCTTCAACAATAATTTTGTAGTCATCTGTTATGCCTGCAATTTGAGGTGGATCAGGAAGCCTATTCTGTGGCTTAGAATCCACCAAAACTGCTATACAAGGGTTATCTTGCATTCCTTTCCCAACCCCTTCAATGTCACGCACTAACGAAATGTTGAACTTTATCAGTTGTTCTTTTGGCCCTATGCCACTTAGCAGCAGAAGTTGGGGACTACCCAATGCACCTGCTGCCAATATCACATCACCCCTTGAACTTGAATTCTGCACTTCTTTTATGTAGGCTTCATGAGTTTCATCTAATGTGCCATTGCTCTGCATGAAACTTATACCCTTAGCTCTGGTTTCATTCCTGTAACCTACAAAGAAGCTTGTTCAATTTAGACTTCAAACTACCTGTTATAGCAAGTTATAGAAAGACTTTTATTATACTCATTTTTGTTTTACTTACTATTGTGATGAAAGAGGATTCTCTTGACAGTGGCATTTATGAGAACTGTGAGGTTCTTTGGGTTCCCAGCATTCAGAAGATCTGCTGAGGTGTGTCTCTTTCCAAATTCATCAAACACACTTCCAGAAATCTTGGTTCCCTTGATATGTTCCAAGCTGAAGCCATTGTATGGTAAAACTCCTGCTTCAAGTATGCTGAATTCAGCAACAGATTGCCATGGTGAGAGATAAAAAGGAGGAAAGACAACCTTTGATTCCACCCATTCATAAGCTTCTTTGACCAGCTTCTTGTCCCAACCAGCTCTGCAAACAAATTCCTCACTTGCTCTACTGTAAAAGCCCCCATTTATAGCTGATGATCCTCCCAGAACTCTTCCTCTCACATTGCCAACTCCATCCTGTGACATGAAACTTTGTGCCACTGACATGTATTTATCAGTCTCAAGTAATGGAATTCCATAGTTCCTCCTTTCTATCACCAAAGGATTCCCATAGGGTGAACCACCCCTTTCTACAAGCAGCACAGAGAATTTCTCTGATAGAGTAGCAGCTAATGGACAACCACATGTGCCTCCACCCACTATAATATAGTCATAAGACTTCCCTGCAACTTCCTTTACATCAGAAGTCATGTGCCATTGCCTAACATTTCCTACAATGGAAAATCAAGTAAAGACCCTTCAAATCAAAAAATTGTTTCAAGCTCAATAAGAAAGCAAAGAGAAGTTATACATAACTTACCTGGAGGCTCAAAAGGAAAAGACAGAACCAAAGTTGCAAGAAGAAACAACACAGATGCTATGAGAAGCCTATGAACTAGGTTAATTTGTGGAAGTTCCATGTTGCAATGAGCTAATGCTTGACTTGTGAGTTGATTTTATTTGCCAAAATGTGGGCTAAGCAAATCATTTTCTTTCTCTTGGCTGGTGACACCAATTGATTAAAGTTTACACTGCATAAAACATTTAAAAAATGCGCATGGTGTTGCTAATAATTCCTTCTTCCTTTGTTGGCCACAACCGTTGTCTGTTAGGGGCATGATGTTTCTGTCTAACCTTGAGTTTCATAGGTGGTTGTGATATCCAAAAAAAGAGAGAAGGTTTTGTTAAAATAATATTTCGTGTGAATTAAGTCCACACAGTTTTTTGAAGATCAAGGCTAATGATTCCATTCAATCAGTGTTTTTAGTTTCTTATATCCATCAGAATTTCACTTTGTTAGCATGGTCAAAGAGACTTTTATACGTTAAACAGTGAAAATTATTACAAAGGTGTGGGCATGATTGCATGTGGGTAAAAATGGAATAATGTATGATGTTGTGGGTTGTAACAATAATAATTATGCATGTAGACATAATTAATGATCTGGGTTTAGACGTCACTTAATCGCATTATAAGTATTCCATTGCATGATGATATGTTTGGAAGAAAAAGAGTGAGTGGGAAAGGTGTCACGTGCCTTGCATACGACCATATATGTATTCCATTGTTGACTATGATGAATACGACAATGAATGGAGGGACCCAAAGGAGTGAGTGTGACTCTTTCATTTTCTATAACTTTTGATACAAGTAGTAAATTAAATGATTAAGGAGTTAATTATTGAGACAACTGAGTTTAAGCATCTAATTCTAATAATACTATTTACTTTGCCACATATTTTACAATAACACTCATTGTTCACAGACATTTAATCAATATCATTTTTTTTAATCTTCTTTTTTCAATCACATCATATTATATATATATATATATATATATATATATATATATATATATAAAGAAAAATTAACTTTAATATGTAATGAACCTAACTCTGAATATAGAATTAATGTGAATAGTCTAATTTCATACTTATAACTGCATATTAACGGGGTGTTCATTTTACACTAAAGTTAATTTTGTTTTCTTAAATAATATAAATTCTCATTATATTAAAATGATTATTTACCTTTTTTTATTTGAGTTATTTTAACAATATTGTTTTTATAATTATAATTAGGTGATATATTAGAATAATAATTACGAACATTCAATTCTTTAATTTAGTCATAAGTAAACATTCATTTATCATTAAAGGACTAAAAGAAGATTTCTTATTACTTGACCATGTAATTTATATTTGAATACAGGATTTTAAACTAAAAATCTTATCAAGAACCGGTTAAACCAACTACAAAATGGTAAGAAAAGCCTTGGTCAAGGTAGTTGTTTAGCCTATCGTATTATTCATATAATTATAAATCGTGGAATTCTAACATTTTACTTTTTATAAAAACATATTATATATTATCAAACATACATTCATGAAAAATAAAAATTAATTCATTATCAATATTTAATCAAGTTTAGAAAATTCATTAAAAACTAAAATCACCTAAAGTATGTCAATAAAAACATTCTCATTCTCTAAATGTGAGATAGCGAGAACACTGTGTTGCTACCACTTTAGTTTTGACTTAATCAAATTCATGGTTGACTTATAATTGGAATCTACCATTCTAAACACTTACATTATAGAAAATACACCCTTTAAATATTAAAGAAATTATTATATACTATTTTATAAAAAAATTATAATTTAAAATTATAACACTGTATGCAAAATTATAATATTATAAACAAATGTATATGGTTACGATAAATAATAATATTTCTTCCATGATCTAATTATCCAGATAACAAAGCATAATTGTGTAGTAAAATGTATATGATTACGGTAAACCAAGTATTTCTTCCCTAATCTAATTATCCAGATAACAAGCCTAATTGTGTCGTGAAATGTATATGGTTACCGCAAACATAGTATTTTGAATTATTTCTTTATACTAATTATTCGAATAACAAAGCCTAATTGTGTTTATTTGTTACTCAAAGTAAAACTAATTGTCATGGACCACTTCAATCTTTTCAGCAAAGCTAGCGAGTAAAATTATCACGAATCCTACGAAAAAATTAATGTGTGGAGTGAGATGCCAAGAGCTCCAGAGAAATGGAGGCGACTTCGACGAGAGTCGTTCTGCGAAGACGGAAAGACAACCGAAAGTAGAGACCACTGAAGGAGGACCCACGACGGGAAGACGGGGAATAACATCAACGACGGGAAGATATTGTACACAAATAGTGTAGACATAGTGAAATGTATATGGTTACGGTAAACATAATATTTCTTCCCTAATCTAATTATCAAGATAACAAAGCCTAATTGTGTACTAAAATGTATATAGTTACCGTAAACATAGTATTTCGAATTTTTTTCTCTATACTAATTATCCGGATAACAAAGCCTAATCGTGTTTATTTGTAGTTGAAAGTAAAACTAACTGTCGTGGGCCATTTCAATTTTTTCAGCAAAGCTAGCTGAGTAAAATTATCACGAATCCTATGAAAAAAGTAATGCGTGGAGTGAAGTGCCAAGAGTTCCTGAGAAACGGAGGTGGCTTCGCCGAGAGCGGCTCTGCGAAGATGGAAAGACAATCGAAAGCAAAGAGAGTCGAAGGAGGACTCGCGACGGGTAGACAAGGAATAGCAACGACGACGGGAAGATATTGTACACAAATTGTGTAGACATAGTGAAATGTATATGGTTACAATAAACATAGTATTTCTTCCCTATAGGGAAATGTATATTGTTACTGTAAACCTAGTGTATTTCAAATTATTTCTCTATGCTAATTGTCTAGATAACATAGCCTAACTATGTTTATTTCGAATCAGCAACCCCTGTTTTCTTGATATCTCAATATATGCCTTCCATTCTTCTCTTTATTAATAACTAGCATAAACATAGGCTCTAGTGTGCATGTGTGTATGCATTTTTTAAATATGTGTGATATTATATTAGTAGGTAATGATATTGTAATGTTATTAAGTTAATATATAAAATAAAATTATATTTATTAAAAATAAAGTGAAATATATCAGAAGAGATAAGAGAATAACCGTTGATAAATAAAGAAGAAGAGAAGAAGTAGAGATAAACGATTTTCTAAAAAACTGGTAAAAATAATGGTCAATTTTTAAAAATTTAATAAATAATTATATTTTAAAGGATAAAATTGGTATTTTGAAATGTGGACACAAAAGAGGGAATCTCTTTATATCTATAACAATATATAAAAAGATTTCTTCTTTTGTGTCCATATTTCATAGTACCAGATTTACCCTTAATTATTTTATAAATAATTTATTTTTAATCTTTATTCTAAAAACTTTTTTGTCTTAAACCATTATTTTAAAATCTTTTTGTACATATTTTATTTTTTTAATTTTATATTTAAAACTATTTTAAAAATTAATTATATATTTATTATTGATCTTAACTTAAATTTTTTGAAAATTAAAAAATGCGAACACACAGCTACGAGATCGTCTGTGTGTTCGCTAGTTTTTATATATATAATGAGTTTTTCTACTTATAGCACAATTTGCTTTTGTGCTTTTGGTGAATAAAAAAGGGTGGTTAGGGTTAGCTGTTACTGAAATGTAACACTAATCACAACCTTCTTTTTCTAAGAAGTCTCGTAAAAATCATCGTAAGATACTGTTTGGTAAAAATCAGCGTAAGATACTGTTTGGCGTTGTGATTTCTTTTCTCTGGTTTGGTTCTTAATGTCGATTTTGTCGTATTTAGATAGACAATGAAAATATACCTCTGTGCCTTTTTTAATACTTCAATAGGCGGGTAATTTTAGTTTCTGTAGTTTTAATTCTTTAATTTTAGTTAGTTTATTTAAAAAAACAGACAATTTTTATGTTTGTATTAGGATTAAATATGATTTTGGTCTTCAAGTTTTAGTGAATTTTGGAATTAGTTTGTCTTCAAAATTTTATACCAATTTAGTCCTTTATCTTTATAAATGTGAATTTAGTCTTTCTAATCAAATTTTGTTAAGTTTATTTCACATTTTAAAGGTATTTTATTATAATATTTGAGTTAACATTGAAGAAAAAAATGTATCAAACAATGTAAACAATTCAAATATTATCATGCAATGCGTTTGAAACGTTTGATAAATTTAACAAAATTTGGTTAAAAGGACTAAATTCACACATTTTTAAAGATGAAAGATTAAATTAATCTAAAAATTTTAAAGAGAGACTAATTCTAAATTTCGTTGAAATTTGAGGGACAAAAACATATTAATTTGATTTTAGTTTAATATTTTAAAAAATAGACAATTTTAATATCAATATTTGTTTATCATCTAATTTTCAACATACGATATGCGATAGACACTACACATTGCAAATCATTAGCAAATATTAAGGTAAGTAGATTTAAGCTAGTATGCTAATTCTACTTATATGAAGTAATTTGGGTGTTTGATAGAATCTGATTGTTTGCTCGTTTTTCATATGATTCGTGCAGAAATGGTTAAAAAAGGTGAAAGAGTATTCTAATATAAATATTCTTAATCCATATATATGCACAATCTTGGATTCCTAAGAGCTAATCATTAGAAGCAACAAAATAATTTATGAATGAATTTACATTAAGAGATTTATCTATTTATTAAATGGTGTTGAGGGAAATAATTCTTTAAGAAGAGACAATGTCGTTTTCAATGCATGAGAACAAACTTCTTTTTCAATTAATTTTATTTATGGTTTATTTAAACAAACCAAAGGGCTGTAAGATGCTCATGAACTTGTTTAATAACAGTGTTCCACATCTAAACATGATATGGATAATGCATTCATTCTAGAGTTAAGGAAGAACATCATATAATTTAACTAAATCAATTATTCAAACAACAAGGTTGCCCCCTAAAAATCGACAACATTATATCAATAAACTAAAGTTAGACCTCATCAAATCAATTATATTTTTCAACTGCACAAGTTTTTTTGACTCATCATTCATTCATTCCTCAATTGTTTCCTTTTTTCCACAACTTATGCTCATTACACACATCATTATATATAGGTCATAAGTTTCTTTCTGCCCTTTAAAAGTTCAAGCAAACTTATCTAGTTACCATCAAACACAACAGTCCCAGTAAGTTACTTAGAGGTAAAAATGGGTTCAAATTGGAATAGTAATGATCTGTGTTAGACGTTACCAACACATTTTGGTAGGGCCTTTAGAAGGCTAATAATTAAACCAAACCAGTGGGTACCATTACCAACTTGTAACAGCAGAAATTTGTTATTCTCTGACCCAATATCAGCATCACCAATAGATGGCAAAAGAGAGAGATTGGTTACTGGTTGGAGAGATATGGCTCACCATACCATATCACTATACATGCCTTATACCTTTTTTCTTCACCAGGATATACAATCAAATTGTTCTTTCTTTTCATTATAATCATAAAAAATATACATACTATATTAACATATTTGTTTAATGACAGATTTTGCCGCATATATTATACATACATACATATATATAATATTAGGGAGTATGTAAAAACTATTTTCATGGTTCCCAAAAGTTTAAGCTGCAATTTAAGTCTAATGTTTTTGAAGTTGTTGAATCCATGTCAATCTGGCATTGGCTGTTCAAGTCAAGCATTTCTGGTTTTCTGAACTTGTTGCCACTTCTTTTTTCACAGGGTTGTTCAACAACATACCTACCATCATTAGATTTTGTTGCTGCACTTCTCTTTCTCCCACTAGCCTCACTGCTAGATCCAGTGTTGGATGCTTTATTCTCAGTGTGAAAGCCCATCAACGGCAATTCAAGTGAAGCATTATTGGAGCTTTTGAACTCCTCTATCTCTTCCATTGACTGTTTCTCTTCCTTTCTCCCAGAGCTTTCAGAAGAGGTTAAGGAACTTTCCAGTGAACACATAGTGCCTCTGTCTCTTTTCCTGTCCCCACAGCTTAAACTCAACCCTCTTGTCTCTGTTAGTTCTGAGATAGGAGAACTTGGACAAGCATTGTTGATGATGGTGACAAGCTGGGAAAGTTCAGCTTTTGTGAGCTCTATCCCCACTGGGGCAGAATTGTATCCAGCAAGTGCTTCCTGTGCTTTCTTTAGCACTGATTGCAAATACTTCCCTTGAGCTTCAATTCTGAGCTGCAAATGTTTCTGCACCTGAAATCACCATCCAAAATGATTCACATGACTTTATGCGTCATTCAGAATTGAAACAAGGGCAAGGTTTTTATAAAATGATAAACAATCGCCATTTTAGCTGCAACATCAAATAATTTTTCAGTATATATGATCAAACTAACTGTGACCGCATTAATCACATTTTGCAGCATCAAGGAACATGACACAGTTTTTGAATTCATAATCATATCTAATGTGCTACCTCAATTTGTTCATAAAGTTTCCTTTGTACTTCCATTTGCATTTGGAGGGCCTGAGCTATCTGCATGTTTCTGGTAAACGAACACAGAACTTGACGAATTAATCCTCTAGGAAATACTATTTCCATGTGAGACACAGTCTTTGAAAATAAAATAAAAGTATTTGATTAATTTCAAATTATTACTCAGTAATTTGATTCTGGGGCCCAAGACTGATTTCCCTGCTGCAATGGCCATCACTGCTCTTGGTTTCTATGTAATCTGCACCAAAAAAAGGAGATACTATGCGAAGTGAGATAATTACTAATCATGCTATTTGCTGTTGAAGTAGACACTACTAGTCACCTTCTTGTTTGCTGTCAGAGCTGGTATCTAGTTGTTGGCTTTTCCCAAGTCTATATTTCTGTAATCAGAAACAGAAAAAATGTCACAACTTCTGATTTCCATATTCAGTGAAGGAAAAACAAAGAAATATAATATCATTACAAAAGGGGAATGAAAATGCCTGTAAATGGCTCTTCAGGTGGTACAAAGTAAGTCCTGGAATCCCCATCACCCTCATAAGACTCTTTGGAGTTGCTTCTGCCACACGATGCCACAGTGTGAAAAATAGTATCAGATAAGATGTACTATAAAATCTAATGATAACAATGATGGTAATAGAAATACTAAGGTTGATGAAGTTTGTGTTATACTCACTATCTGCACCTCCAAGCTGATTTGTGGCCTCAATGAACCGTTGGTGAAGTTCAGGAGTCCACTTTAGCCTTGGTTTGGCATCAGTGGACAACACAAAATGCATGCTTTGATTTTGCATGTTTTGTAGATCCATTTGCTATTTATGGAGGAGTTACAACTTACTTACTGGCAAAGGACTGAAAAATAGATGTCTTTTGATCCTTTTAGCTATGCATCAATATGTGCCAGCTATAGTTCTCTTTATAACTTGGAGTTGGTTGTGTTGTTCTGTGATCTCACTCCATATCAGGAAACATAAGTGGGGTTATGTTGGGGGAATATATGCCATGAGATGTGGTTCTTCCTCTCTCATCCCAGTTCATACCAACTTTTTCTTTTTTCTTAAAAAAAAATTCCCTCTATTCTTTCTTCTTTGACTTGAATGGGGTGGAGAGAATCTCTGATGCAGCAATAACAGGGAAAGCAAAACAGCCCAATTTTGAGTCTTAAAAGGAGAGAAAAGAGGGAAAGTGTGTGGTTTGTTTTTATCTTGCTGTTTTCCCACTTCACAATCTCCCTCTATGGTTGATTCCCTACTGAATTAGGTAGGCCCACCATAATGAATAATAGGGTACTACTTTCCTAATGCTGTGAGAAACTTTTAGGTAAAATAAAAATTATGGGGATGCCGTAAACCAGTTAAGGATATTTTCATCTTGCAATCAAAAGTGAAAAAACTGAACGAACTAATAATCTTATTTCAACTTTCATTTTTTAAAGGAGATTTTCTGACAGTTAATTTTCCTATGAAGGAAAACTAGTTTCAAGCCCAAAAAATGATCATGTTATGGAAAAAAAATTAACTTTTCATTTGAATACATTATTCCAAACTTATATTCTAAAACAAAAAAGAAGTGGAGTCAAATACTTTAATTATGTTTTTCTTTCATGTAGTGTTTGTTTGTGGTGGCATTGGCAGATTCTTTTTGTTCCATGTAGGGATGGAGGAATCAAAGAATCTAGGATTGGATTTTTGGACCCAGAGTCCCCATGTTTGTACAAAGAAAGTAATGTAGAAGAAAGAGAACTAATCAGGCCTGTTCAAAGATCAAGATGGAGCTGCTATGAAAAGGAAACTAATAAAATACTTGCTTGTTCAAGACACTTAACAGGTAACAATTAATTTGTTACATTATCCTTGCAAAGGAATCGCAACCCCCAAGTTCATTAAGGGACCATCACCACAGTTCAGTGCTTGTCATGACATAACTAAGCACTAACCCAATCAATCGGTGGGGTCATGTATATATATAAATCCATCATTGATTGTAAAGCTGTATTCCATCAAGGAATTGAACCTTAACAAAACATGCATAATATAAGAGTCTACAGCACACACAGATAAAAAATTTTCTATTCCAATTGTGTTGTACTTACAAGTTCCTCCACATGTTGCTATTGAGCTGCAAGGCAACAAAGTAACTAATGGAAGTGAGTAAAAATTTTTAGTCAGAAGGAGATGACAGAACATAGCAGTTAACTTTTCTTTGTAATATGAATTATTAAGCAAGCCATCTACAGGGCTCACTCATCCATCACAGAAAGAATTTATTCTAAAGGGAATGCTTGCTTTAATGCTGTGATATATATCCAAGCTGAGGAGAATAAAAGATGTTTTGGCCAAAAATAAAAGGAAAAAAGAAAAGGGTAAAGGGGGTTTATAATGGCCAACAACAAATTGTAAAAGTCAATTCAAGCAAGCCACTCTTCACATTCTTCTTAGGGTGGCGTTAAGAGTTTGATCACTACAATCAAAATGCAATTATTTGGCCTTAGAAACACTACCATTCCAGTACCATGAAATCCCATGAATTACTCAACAGTGTACCAGGATTCAAAACTGAGGAAAATCGACCCCAATTTACTTTAAGCTATCCATTGGAAGAGCAATAACACTTGCACACACATGCACTACACTGGTTAGTTGACTTAGCACAATTCAACTGCTAGTGGAATGTAAGACACAATATTTGGTGTAAAAAACTTAGAAATCCACTAAGCAACAGTTATGAATTCAGATAAGTTTACAAGAAAGGGTAGGGTGGGTCCTACAAGACCAAGAGGGAGAAGGGTAGGTTCTTCCTATGTAAGCATATGCTGCTGCTTTGTGTATGTCTCGAAATATACATTCAACTGTAGTGGCAAGCTTAGCTGAGATTGGAAGAAAGGAATATTATTATTATTATTATTATTATTATTATTGATTGATGACACGTTTTGTGGTGAGTGGAGGAAAGGGTTGAAAGAGAAGGAAAAAAAGAGGGAGAGTAATTGCAAGAGCTTAGTCTTTAACAGGTGGTGTACTTGAAGCTCCTTTGTTGCTTTAATATATTCCACAACAGGTAAAGGAGATTCCATGATGATGCTAAATCCAAAGGGACCCCGGTATTTTTATTAGATCAGTAGGAGAAGGTCCGGTGAATCAAAAGTCATTTAAGCAAAGTTGGCTCATCAATTATTACTCTTTTAATGGACCCATCAAGGAAGATCTCACAAATCCAAAAGCAGTGAAAGAAGATGAGAAGAATGTGGCCTCAGGAATCACAAAAAGAGAAGCAAAAGGAACTTGTCAACATCCCACCATAGAATAATTCAATTTTACTGAAACAAAAACATTTTGTCAAACATAACACGGTCACTTCCTCAAAATGACGTGAGCCATATGTCACTGGGTAAATGCAGGACTTCAACCTAGAGTGGTAGAGTAGGCATCAAGCATTGCATTTTCTTTTCTTTTTATCTGCAACATTGCTATGCTACATGCTTTTTTCTCCATTTCCTTTGCTTAATCTGTGTCACCACAACACCAATGAAAAACCAAAACCAAGACATATTCCGGACTATTAGGAAACTTTAACATCGTATATTCAGACCTATAAGGTGCCATAATTGTATAGGTTTCAACAGATCAGGTCATGAAAGGTACCTCAGTTTCATCTCAGGACATGGATTCGTGGAAAGTGATAAGAATGGTACAGTTTTGAGGGGTAGGAGCTCTAACTAGGCCTCCCCATGTGCTCCAAAATGCCCCTAAAGGGACACTTAACCTATTGTTTTGTATCATCAAACCATTCTCTATCAGATCAAAGTATGAACAATGCTTCCATCTTCTTGAAGTTTTGCAAATAACTTATTCACATCAAGAATGTTCTCTCAGGCTCAATCCTAGTCTAACTCCAGTTAAAATGGCCCACTACGCATCAAAGTAAACACTGTCACAACACAACACTCAGTGCTTCAAATAATTGAACTAGGTGGATGACATAAAACGCATGTATTCCAATACCATCCAATTACATCGTGCAACTATATATCGCAGGTTCATCAAAGAACATGTACAAGAAACAGATATTTTGACATGGGATGTTACAAATTACTCTATGCGTTCTCATGGGATGACACCAACTAAAAAAAGTTCTCTCATTTGAACTTGTCTAATACAAAAGTTACATCTAATCATGTGAAAAATATTAATTAAATACTCAAAAACTACATATTCTAACCAAGAATACAGCTTCTTACCCTATCTACAGGCCCCTGCACAACTACAGTTGTTAAACACTGAATGCCACAGATTCATTGAATTCTGGAATCTCATTGGGGGAAACACACACTTGTGCAACTATCAAAGTCTTTCACGAACTGTCTGAGAAGACAAAAAGAGAATCGTACCAGAATATTCCCCACATATGTAATTCAGCCAAACCATCACATTTTTCTGGGCCTCTGCCACGCCAATTTCACAGTAATTGGAAGAGCACTGCACCAGAAATTCAAAATTAAGTTGCCTCAGTTCAAAAAATCCAAAAGTAAAAGAATATGAAGATTTCTCCTTCTTTTTTTTTTTTTTTTCTGAATCTTTTTAAGTAACCCATATATAGAACCTAGGTATGGGAAATAAAGCTAACCAATTAACAAGGTAATAAGCACTACTCATTTTTTAGTCTTGAACCATGTTGT
>Ga0214545_1006521_pt1 | contig 20273 bp, 8 predicted proteins | sample CNSS4metaG_FD_160064 | JGI IMG/M metagenome (GOLD analysis project Ga0214545, IMG submission 160064) | Root nodule microbial communities from cowpea collected in UCLA plant growth center, Los Angeles, California, USA - CNSS4 | ecosystem: Host-associated > Plants > Roots > Nodule | place: USA...
TGTTCGTGAAGCTTTAGCCCATCCTGGTTGGCGTCAGGCCATGACAGATGAACTAAATGCTCTTCATAACAGTGGAACTTGGGATCTGGTCCCGTTACCGTCTGGAAAATCTGTTGTTGGTTGCAGGTGGGTGTTTGCTATCAAAGTTGGACCTGATGGTACTATTGATCGCCTCAAAGCTCGTCTTGTGGCCAAAGGTTATACTCAAATTTTTGGTTTGGATTATGGCGATACTTTTTCCCCCGTGGCAAAGATGGCTTCTGTTCGTTTATTTATCGCCATGGCTGCTCTTCAACAATGGCCTCTTTATCAACTGGATGTTAAAAATGCTTTCCTCAATGGTGATTTGCAAGAAGAAATCTATATGGAGCAACCTCCTGGGTTTGTTGCTCAGGGGGAGTCTTCTGGGATGGTATGTCGTCTTCGCAAATCACTATATGGCCTAAAACAATCTCCTAGGGCCTGGTTTGGAAAGTTTAGCAATGTTGTTCAACAATTTGGTATGACTCGGTGTGAAACAGATCATTCTGTTTTTTATCAACACTCGAGTGCTGGATGTGTTTACTTGATAGTATATGTTGATGACATCGTTCTTACAGGGAGTAACAACCATGGCATCTCTCAGTTGAAACAACATATCTGTCACCATTTTCAGACCAAAGATCTTGGCAAACTCAGATATTTCTTGGGTATTGAGGTGGCACAGTCTAATGATGGTATTGTTATATCTCAGAGAAAGTATGCCATGGATATTCTGGAGGAAACTGGGTTGATGAGTTCAAAGTCTGTTGATACACCCATGGATCCCAATACTAAACTTCTACCAAATCAGGGGGAGCCTATATCTGATCCTGAGCAGTATAGACGATTGGTTGGGAAATTGAATTATCTTACCGTTACTCGTCCTGACATTTCCTTTGCAGTCAGTGTGGTAAGCCAATTTCTTAATTCTCCATGTGAAGATCATTGGAATGCAGTCATTCGCATCTTGAAGTATATTAAAAAATCTCCTGGAAAAGGATTGTTATATGGTTCTAATAACCATACAAGAGTTGTTTGCTATTCAGATGCTGATTGGGCAGGATCTCCTTCTGATAGAAGATCTACATCTGGGTATTGTGTCTCCATTGGTGGTAACTTGATCTCGTGGAAAAGTAAGAAACAGAGTGTTGTAGCAAGATCCAGTGCAGAAGCAGAATATAGAGCTATGGCCTCAGCTGCCTGTGAACTTGTTTGGCTCAAGCAATTGCTTCAAGAGTTACAATTTGGAGATGTTACTCAAATGACACTTGTGTGTGACAATCAGGCTGCTCTTCATATTAGCTCTAATCCTGTCTTTCATGAGAGGACCAAACACATTGAGATTGATTGTCATTTCATTCGAGAAAAGGTTTTGTCTGGAGACATCAAGACTGAATTTGTTAACTCAAGTGATCAGTTAGCAAATATTTTTACTAAGTCTTTACGAGGGCCTAGAATTGATTATATTTGTAACAAGCTTGGCACATACGATTTGTATGCTCCAGCTTGAGAGGGAGTGTTAGATATTGTTTGAGATTATTAAGATATTATTAGATATTGATAACCGCAATATCAAACAATATCTTCTATTTAATCTTTTTATTTTCAGTTACTCTTTTTACTTGTACCTCTCTCTATTATAATTAGATTACCCTATGTGTGGTTTATACACAAGGGAGATTAATCTCAATCCCTATTTTCTTTATTCTCAACAGAGCCTGTCCTAGCGAACTTTCTTGGACATTCTGTTCCACCCGATATCGGATCGCTAACGGACCACTCACTAATTTCTTGTCTCACGCACGTGATGAATATACCTCGGCGTGAGGGGGGTGTTGGAAGTTCCACATCGACTAGAGATAAGGCCAATTCACAATATATAAGTGGGTGCAATCCTCACCTTACAAATCGGTTTTGTGGGGTCGAGTTAGGCTTAAAACCCACTTCTAACATGGTATCAGAGCCAAGTTAGAGTCTATCATAACGAGCTTTCTTAGACATTCTGTTTCTCTCGATATCAGGCCACTAATGGACCACCCACTAATTTCTAGTCCCACGCACAAGATGTACTCCGACGTAAGGGGGTGTGTTGAAAGTCCCACATTGATTAGAGGTAAGGCAATTTCATAGTATATAAATGAGGTGCAAACCTCACCTTACAAGTCGGTTTTGTGGGGTTGAGTTAGGCGTAAAACCCATTTCTAACAATAACTGTAACAGACCTTATAAATAGTCTTTTTTAGGTATGTAGGGGGGTTTATGTGATTATATCTTAGTTTTGGTCGGAAAAGTTTGTGGAGAGTGAGGCCTCTTGAAATACCTCTGCTGTAATTAATTGTAGTTCTTGTCATTTTCCCTACTACATTGGTAAGGAATTGACGTTCTTTGAATAAAAAGTATCTCTTTCTGTATAACTCTAAGTACTGATCTTATCAGGTTGAGTTAAGCCTAAATCCACTTTTGAAGATGGTATCGAAGTCAATCCTAGCAAGGGCTGTTGGGCCTATTGTGTCACCCTATCCATAGATATCTTTCCCAAGCTCAAGATTTCAGTTCTCAACATGAGGAGTGTGATAGAAATCATACATTAACTAAATAAATGACCAAATTGTAATATGTAAATAGGTGAAAATCTCATATTTCAAGTCAATTTGTAGGATTGAGTTATGCATAAATTCACTTTCTAAGAATAAATATGCTTGCTATGGAAATAGTTTAACAACACTGTACTTAAACAGTTGTACTTTGTAATTTTAGTCATAAAATTTCTCAAAACCCTTGCATTTGCAGGAGCAAGAATGGTGGGTTTATCACTGGGAGAAAAGCATTTTATCCAGGGTGGCATTGCTCAAGATCTTCGTTGTGATGGTAGAAAAAGATTGACATATCGACCAATCTCTGTTGAAACTGGAGTGATTCCCCAGGTAATACTTTAATGGCTTACATACTCTTTTGGTCCTAATTTTGGTTCAATTTTTTCAATTTGGTCCTAGTTTTAGATTTATGTTTCATTTGGTCTCAAATTTTGTCAATTTTGTTCAATTAAGTCCTTTTATCTAACACTTTCTAAATTGCTAACATAACAGTGTACAAGGTGGACTATTCTTGTGACGTGGTGCACTGTAGTCTGACGTGTCCGTTTTGATGTACTGTGACATGTAGTTTTAGTTGGAATTAAACTTACATAGTTGAAATGCATAGGCTAGGGTTTTCATATGTATACGAGAGAGCAATTAGGGGCTTTGCCCACTTCAAAAATCTGCTTGCGACCCACCTTCACTTGAAAAGTTGTCTCGTGGGCCATCGTTTTCCTCTTGCAATAGTTGGGGACAATGAAATTGCGATTCATGCCATAGTGGTGGTTCTAGGTTTTGGGCATAGCACTCATTTGCGATTGTAGAGAGCTTGCAGTTGAGCAAACAACAAGAACTGCAAAGAACCTGGGTAACAAAAAGGTAACAAAAACCCTAAGTAGAAAGCTAACCTCTAAGATGAAGATGCACACAATCCACCAAAGCAAGTTCACACAACAACAATGTTCTCCAAATCCACAAACTCCTGAGACCACAAATGGAAGCAAATCCCCAATGCCCAATTATAAACCCTAAACCCAATTTATTTTCAGAACTTTTTTAATTAAAAATTAAAAATGAAACTACAAGTCACATAACAGACATGTCATACTACAATGCACCACGTTACAGGAACAATTCACCATGTACATTGTTCTGTTAGCAATTTAGACGGTGTTATATAAAAGGACTTAATTGAATGAAATTGATGAAATTTGGGACCAAATTGAACACAAATAAAAAACTAGGACCAAATTAAAAAAACTGAACCAAAATCAAGACCAAATGAGTATTTAAGCTTACTTTAATTAGTTGCCATTTGGCAGGGTATTCTGATGTGCATTGAATAATTTTAATTTTTTCATTTGATAAACTAACTGCATTGTAGGCAAATGGTTCAGCAAGAATCAGGATGGGTGCTACAGATGTCATTGCCAGTGTTAAGGTTGGTTAAAATTTAAATGTTTAGATTTATATTGTATGAATTGACTTGTAAGTTGTAATATTGTTATGTTTGATACTATAAATGATTTGCTTGGAAACATAATGGGTTATTTTACTAAACATTATATATTGGCTACACAAGTACAGGCTGAACTGGGAAGGCCAAGCTTATTGCTGCCTGACAAAGGAAAAGTCTCTATATATATTGAATGCAGTTCAACTGCAGAGCCAGCTTTTGAGGTTTTCATTCTATTGCTTTTTTCCTTCTCTTTGTTTGATGAAGTCGTCCATATATTGTGGTTTTCTTCATGTTATTCATCTTTAAGTACCATGAACATTGATAGCAAAACAAATATGTAAATCCTTAGAAATTTTAGTTAAAGTTAAACAGTGTATTAGATTAATAAGATTTAGATTTTCATCAAGAATAGTGTTTTGATTGTTTTTTATAATTGCTTTTCTCTTTATCAGTTTTGTTCTGTAAATGCCTTTTAATGCTTAGAAAAACTATTTTATTTGGTACTCCATATCTCTGGCTTGTATATAGGGTAGAGGGGGTGATGAGTTGGCAGCAGAACTGTCAAATGCTCTTCAACACTGTCTTTTGGGTGGTAAAAGTGGAGCAGGTCTATTTTCTCCCAAGATTGAAGATTATGCTCACTAACATATACTTTCCTTTCCATGTTCTTGTCGCTTTGTAGTACAGCTGTTGAGCTCTTTTCTCTTGTTTTTCCCCTTTCAGGTGCTGGAATTGACCTTTTGTCTCTTATTATTGTCGAAGGAAAAATTTGTTGGGATCTTTACATTGATGGGCTTGTTGTTAGTTCAGATGGAAATTTGTTGGATGCTCTTGGTGCTGCCATTAAGGTAAAACATGAATAGATTACTAGAAATGTTTGAAACCATGATCATGAGCGGCTTCTGGCTAAAATAATTAGCATTTCAGTGATCACCCTCTAAATATCATGTCAATTTTCAACAATGTATAGTCTTAAGTTTTCTAGTTCACTTACAATAATTTAGAGTTGATGTTAAAGACGTGATATTTGACTTTGGGGTGTTTAACCTTCTTATCATAGCATTTGTTAAAAATGGTTTGCCCAAAACCTTTTTCTATTGGTTTCATTAATCTACTACTGCAAACATCTTTCTATTTTGTTTTCTTTATTCTTTGTAATATCCCTAACAAATTTGCGATCAATTTCATGGAGTCCATATTCTCTAATGAGCTTTTTGGTGTTCTTTATTAAGCATTAACAATATACTGATGTTAGTACTTTAAAAATCTTTTTAATAGCTATTAAAACATTAAAATCAATGTCATTAGTATATGCACCGCAAAAGAATAGTATAGAAAAATCAAGCGGAGAATCCAAATTCAATTTCATGAAGTTCTTCTATATGGATTTGGATTTCCTTAATATCAGGATTTCCTTAATACCATGATATTGGTAAATCAAACCTGTTTTGAGAATTAACTGGAAAAGCCCCAATGCAGCTAACATCTATCATTCATTTAGGCTGCTTTGAGTAATACGGGTATTCCAAGAGTTCAAGTTGCTGCTGGAACATCAAATGATGAGCAACCAGAAGTTGACATAAGTGACGAGGAGTTTCTGCAGTTTGACACATCTGGAGTCCCTGTCATAGTTACACTGACTAAGGTAACATATCCTGACTCTTTTCAAGTTTTCTGGAGCTTTTTGCATGATAAGCCCAAATCATAAGAATTAATTCAGGTTGAAAAGACTTGTGTTTAATTCTGACTAACACATTTTTGCACTTGTTAACTTTGATTGATCATATTAATGATAACTTGATACTATCTTTGTTTTCTAGGTTGGGAGGCACTATATTGTGGATGCAACATCAGAAGAGGAATCACAGATGAGCTCTGCTGTTTCAATCTCAGTTAATAGGCAAGGTTACATCTGTGGTATAACCAAACGTGGAGGTGTAGGGCTGGATCCAAGCATCATTCTTGATATGATATCTGTGGCTAAGCATGTAAGCGAGCAAGTAATAAGCAAATTGGATTCAGAAATAGCTTCTGCAGAAGCTCAAGAGGAGTCATGACACACAGTAACTAAGTTATAACTAGGGTGTACCGTATAATTCAATTTTCTTAGACAAAGTTTTGTAACTTGGTAACTGAGTAGCAGTGACAGTTGCATTGTGACATTAATGACTCACATGACAGGGTTCGCTATATTTTAATCAAGTTTGTGATAGCAAGGTAAATGTAAATGCCAATACTAGGTGATATGGATCAATATTTTAATTTTGGCACCTTTTGCTTTCATACTTTTAGCTTACATGTAATTATAGTTTCTTTAGTACTAATTTATGTATAGAAATTAGATGTTTATGCTGATGAAGGAGTTTGTTAAACAAGTTGGATTAAAGTAAAAGTTGAGGTTTGTGTTTTATTTTGTCTGTTTTGACCGTGGTACATTTAGAGGTGGTAAAATTTTTAGAGGTGGCAAAATGAGTCAGTTTAGTCTATTTTAGTCCGATTTGTCAATGGCTCATCAAAAATGGATTGAATCATATTGGTATGTCACTTTTTATTTTATTTTAAACTTTTTCAATTTGTTTTCAAATTTTTTATTATTAAAATTTGTTTAGATATACATATAAATGAATATTAAAGATATATTTAATTATATAAAATATTTTCTAAACTTTTAATTGATTAGTTAATGTTTTTAATTAGATAAATTAAAATAATTATTACATTTATACATTAAATTACTTTATTGTAACTAATAATTGAAGCTTAATTAATAAGAGTTAATGATTTAAATTACAATACTATTATATATTTACACCTTTACAAAATTAATATAAAAAATATTTTTAATTATTTAAATTGAAATTTGTAATTCTTTTAAAGACGAGCCACCAGACTGAGTCAAGCTGACTCGTATTTTGGTCTATCAAATTGATAGATAGGATAGGCTGGACCAGAATAGACTGATAGGTTAAAATTTTCAACTTGACTTGTTCTTTTTAACACGGGTTGGCCTTTGCTGTTTTAACATCCCTAAATACATTTACTTCAAAATGGTTTTTTAGGGTATAAATTTGTTTGAAATATGATTGTAGTACTAATCGTTTAGTGTTCATAATTGGGTTACCTGTTGCATAACGAAGGAATGAAAATAGAGTATAGATAGGGTTAGTTTTCAAACAAATTCAATAAAAAATTCACTTGAAATAGGACTAGCATGAAAGGTTAGAAACTTAAAAGAATAGTAGAGGGGATTTGTAAACAATAGATGATATAAAGAAAAATAGTAATATAAAAATATGTTGATTCTCCTGTTCTTAGATAAATTTTCTGGTTATCATTTGATTATTAGATAAATTCAGGTTATCAGTCGATTATTATTCATTTAATTTCTAAACAAATACCAAATTATCTTAATAACCATTTATTAATTCTTTAAGATTTTTACTAGTTCCAAGTGTCTAGAAGTGAAATTTTAATTATACTTCAATTATTTTAAGCATTTGTGAATACATTATTAATCTATTTTTCTACCTTTTATTAAGCAAACAACTGTACAAGTTTGAATTAACTTAAAAAGCGTAAATTAATTAATTCATTTAACTCTTCACTTGTTTCAAGTGTCTATATGTAAAAATCTATTAATACTTATATTGTTCCAAGTGTTAAGTGTTTTCTTAATACTACATATGTTTTAAGTGTTTACATGTGAAGTTTATACTCATTTACTTAAACAAAAGAATATCAAAATTAAGTAAAATAATAAGAAAATTTAGAGAAAAACTATTGATTGATAGTAGATAACCTCGTAATTCACTACGAAATTACAATAGAATTGAGCTTTAGTCATTTGATATTGTTAATTTTCTGTTTTATTTATATTTTTTTTTCTTGCTACCACATGTGGTTGTTTTACTCTTTTATCCATTTATTTTTTTTTTACATTAATTTTTCCTAAAAATGAAAATATATTTCTATACTATTTTTTCCATTCTTAATTCTATCCTTTTATAATTTCTAATTAGTTGACCATTTAATAAATAATTAAATATGTTTTTGGTCCCTTAACTTTTGGTGAAAATTAGAATTAGTCCTTCTTCAAAATTTTGATTCCATTTAATCCTTCAACTTCACAAATGCGTGGATTTAGTGTGACATCCCAATTTTAGCAGCTTAAAACTAACAAAATAAGATGTTTCATCATAGTGTTCAAAACAAATAATCCATTGTATAAAAATATATCATTTGTACAAACCAACTAAAACCAACCAAGCTCTATACACAAACTAACCACTTACTACAGCTTCCCAAGACCTTCCACTAATCTTACTGATGAGAGAAACACTAAAGAAAGGTAAGTTAGCTTAATAAAATGATACAAATGCCTTATAAAATAGTTCATAGGCATATAATTTTCTAAATTCAAAGTATATAAAATAACCACATAACATGTCATATTATAAACCAAACTCTTCTAGACTCAACATTATCTGAATACGTGCACTTGTGTTAAACTAGTGAAGCCATGCACCTATGGTGATATAGCATGTTCTATCGAGCCACCACACACAAGGTTAATCCCTTTTACGATCATAAGAATAATGAAACCATCCTTATGACAAGACCTCTTACTACTCTCACCATCTAACCATTATTCTCTGCATGAGTATGAATAACTAGTAGTGTTCAGGATAGCCTCACAAAATGAAACAATACTAACTGTTAAGGCACACCCTAGTGGAACACATTACCAATCCTCCCGGGGAAATACCCTTCAACAACATCAAAAATACCTTTGTTTCATGATACAAATCAATCATTTTATAAGTAGTAATTCACATTTGCCATTACACACCAAAATTTAGCATAGAAAATAACTACTAGATTCTAATGTATTCGCTTAGCGGATCATCCATTCACTCAATGAGTAATGCCTAAAGCCTCACTCGCTCAACGACCAGAATGACTCTCTCAGCGAATAAATCATTGGAACTCAGAGGTAAATTCCTCCAAAATTCGCCTAGCGAGTGTATTCTCGATCATCGATTACAAAATTAGTAAGCTCCTTGACTTTGGATTTGCTCAGCAAGTACATCTTCGCTCAGCAACTAAAAAGTTACTAAGCTCTCCGAATGTGGATTCGCTTAGCGAGTGTATTCTCACTCAACAACTTTGCATAATTATGTTATCACAGTCCAGTCTAAACATTTCAATAGCCATTATAGATACCAAAACATACCAATTACAATTTAATAACATTTATCAACTCACTTTATCACATTTGCAGTACTAATCATACAACATTTCAAAATCTTATCATACAACCTAAATCATGTAAATTTAAGGATTTAACCCCTAGTTCAAAAGGTAAAACTCATCACACAACTTAATCATGCCAGTAAATAATAGTACAATCATGCAATTAGTAATTCAAACATGCAATTAGTACAATCATCACACAACTTAAAAACAATGCAATTAGCTTCCTTACATGTTATCCAGCTTAGACAGTTCTATAAACGCCAAACACCTCTAACTCCACAGGATGTTTTATCTACACATAGAAACAACACAAGAACGATTAAGACATATCGTTGTGATCACTGATCAACAAAGATTCATATTAATGATTTAAGCAACACATCCAACCAAAAGAAATACTACATGTAAGGGCAAAACATATTAGACCGAGAAAAAAGGAAGAAAAACTAACTTACACAAACAGAGAAACTGGATGGTCCAAATTGAAGAGCTTGTCGAGAGGATCAATTATACGGTCTCGGTTCTTCAATTAGACGACCAAAGAGGAAGAACTCTTAGAGAGAAGTTGGAGAACTCTAAAAAATTGGTTTCTAGAGAGATAATGTGTTTTAAAATAATGAAACTCTTTTAAAAACAAAATTATTTATACTAAAACCTTTTAATACTAAAATAATTTAGTTTCACTATTTTTAAACTATAGTCACTTATAAAATACCATTTTCTAAGTCTTTACATTAAGTCCTTTTAACCAAATTTTATTAAGTTTATTTGACGTTTCAAACAATGTAAATAACTCAAAATGTTATCATGAAACACGTTTGAAACGTCAAATAAAATTAATAAAATTTGGTTAGAATGACTAAATCTACGCATTTTTAAAGTTAGGAGACTGAATTGGGTAAAAGTTTCGAAGAGTGACTAATTCCAATTTTCACTAGAAGTTAAGAGACCAAAAATATATTTAACCTTTTAATAAATTATTAAAGAATAAATTATATTTAAAGTATTTTTTTATCTATCATCTATTATCTATTATCTATTATATTATAATACAAAAAAGAAGATACTAGAAAATTTACTATATTACCCATGCTTATTTTGTTAACAAGTATCCTAAAAGTTAGTTTTTTAGTCATTTGATATTGTTAATTTTATTTTTTATTTATATTTTTTTCTACCACATGTGCATATTATACTTTTTTATCCATTTATTTTATTTTTAAACTTATTTTGCCTAAAAATGAAAATATATTTCTATACTACTTTTTTCATTCTTAATTTATCCTTTTATAATTTCTAATTAATTGGTCATTTAATAAAATATTAAAGAATAACTTATATTTCAAATATTAATTTTTTATGATATTTTTTATTTTTTATTTTATTGTTTAGACGAGTATGTTCATAACTGATCAGACGAGTCTTGCAACACACATTAGACAAATTTATTTATACATTGATTAGTGAGGTCAAGCAATATATGTTAGACGAATATGTTCATATACATATTAGATGAATTTATGAATACACATTAGACGACTTTATCTATTATCTAGTTGGACGAGTCTTTCAATATAGATTAGATAAGTGTGTCCATACACTAATCAGACGAGTCTAATCATACACATTAGACAAGTGTGTTAATATGCTGATTAGATGAGTTTAACTAAACATAATAGATGAGTTTGTTAATGCACTCATTAGACGAGTCAAAAAATATACATTAGACCAATCTGTTCGTACATTGATTTATATTTTTAGTGAGTCTACTCTTAATAATTTTACATATCCTTTATATTTTTAGAGAGTCTACTTTATCTTTGCACTTATTTTGTCCTTTGTATTCTTACAAACTCTACTATTTATATTTTTATAGACGTATTTTTTAAACCTATAAATCATTTTAAGATCGATTATATTTAAAAGGCTTAAATACACATTTGGTTCGCTTTTGCTCAATTTGGTTCTCATTTTGGTTTCGTGTTCAATTAGGTCCTAATTTCGTCAATTTTCAATCAATTTGGTCTTTTTTGCTAACGTTGTTTAAATAGTTAACGTTAGTGAACCGTATATGCCACTTGTCAACTTATGTTTTTTTTTTCATTTTTTAATTTTTAATTTTAAATAAATTTTTTATGTGTCAAGTCACTATTGTGCCAGATGTCGATGTTAGTACCACGTGTCAGTTGGTGGTTGTGTTATTTTCTTTTGTTCAATTTAGTCCCAATATTCGTTATTTAAACAGTATTAGTAAAAATGATCAAATTGATGAAAATTAAGACCTAATTGTATATGAAACCAAAGTGAGGACTAAATTAAACAAAAATGAGAAAAATATAATCAAATGTGTATTTACAACTATTTAAATCGATTATAAACTTAAAAATATTTAGTATTTCTTTCCTCGACCTTTTAAGTATCTTTTAATAAATATATAAATAAACACCACCATACCATAGGTAAACACAGGTTTAAAATTAGTTATTTCAAAAATATAATTTTATAATTTTAATGTAAACGGATAAAAAGAAAAATGAAGATAAAATATCCTTGAGTTTTTATTTACAAAACCTTTTGACGTTATTAGATTTTAATTCATAAAGAATAAAATTAGTTCGAGAAGTAAGGAAAAAAAAAAATATTGAGTTATAAAAAAATATTGGGTTATAAATATAAGTACTTTATAGAGAAACATTTGTAAATCGTATATAATTTTTTATGCGTTTTTCCATTAGTGAAAAATTGTATAATTATTTTTGTATAGATTGTAAGTTATTTTTATAAACTTTCTTTTGAATTGATTGAGATAAGTAACAAACACAGTGAATTCAAATATTTTAAAATATATTAATATAAGCTAAAAATATGTATTGACAACTAAATATCCCCTATATAACTCCTCGATAACCACTTGATGAATTAGTAAAATGTTAATGTTTAATTCAAATATTACCGTTATTATACTATTATAGAAGGGTTTTGAATTGATTATACATGGAAAATGGTGGTTAAACCATCATTTTTCTTATATAAATTTCTAAAAGTAGTTAAATATTTTTTTCTTGGAAAAAATCTTTTGACATCTAAGCAATTATATATTACAACTTGTTTTCAAGGTTAATATAGTTATTATAGAAAAAAAAACTAAATTTATAATTATAAAAGAAATATAAGTAAGAGGGAGAGAAAATGAGTGTTTGTTGGGATATTTCGCACTCAATTACAAAAAAAGAAAAATTAATTAAAGAGAGTATTCTTTTATTTATAAATAGTAATAGTAATTAGTTGAATAAAATTATTGAGCATTCTTGGGTGGACCAGAACTTTATTTTTTTTTTCTCCGTAATTTGCGTTTATATGTCTCAATTTGAAGGGACCACCTTCATCACCGGCACACATTACATTTACAAGACAAACATCAACCCTAACTTCTTTATATTCAAACTTCAAAACACATTTTTAGGTGTTAAAGTAAAAGGATTTATTAAAAAAATAATAAATATAGTTAATATAAATGAACTATTTTCTCCCTCTCTATTCATATATGTTTTTTAAATTGTTTTCTCTTTGAAATATTACAAACCCTTTTCTTAAAATATCTTTAAAATTAATTGTCATATTTTATAAAAAATAATAATTTTTTAATGAATGCCACAAGTGTGCTTACATATAGTAAAATTCATTCTATTATTTTAGTTTGATAAAGATAATTTTAGAACAACAGTATAAATTTCTAAGAAATGTATTGTTTTTAACTAATTTCACTAACTTTTTCAGTTATATAAGTTATTTGAAAGAGCATTATATAAGGAAATATTAATTAGGGAGGTTTGATTATTTTGTTAATATAAATGAACTATATATTTCATTGGTTACCTTTCAATTCTCCTCCTTAAACGAATTTTGCATACCATGTTTAGATATAAAATATTAAGCAAATAATTGAATGTGTGAATAAATCCAAATGAAGTTGCTCTGATTTAATTAGTGAGATACTGTTAAATTTTTTGAACATTTGTTAAATATTTAAAACAAATATTTAAAAAAAAATTAACTTTTCTATTATATTCATCTAATATTGATAAGTTTTTGTTATTAACACAAAAATATCCACTCACTTTATTAATTTAAATTGAATTTTTTTTATTAATCATCTTTAATAAAATATCCCCGTCACCAATGTTGAATCCAATAATGTGACATTGATAGTTGATTTCTTATTAATGAGTAAAATTTATTATTTTATCTTTTAAAATGATTTAGCCAATCCCATGTTATAAATGCAAACCTTTTTTATCATTACTTATTTTCCATTGTGACTAATAAAAACACCCAAGACAACACTATTAATTAAAGTTTATCTTTATCAATTTCATAGATTGAACCAAGTTTCATAGTGCCTTTTTGGAACAATTATCAGTGTGATAGAAATGCCTTTAGTGTTACTTTATCATCATTGTTAATGGAAAATGAAAAGTGCAATTAATGACTCATGTAAAACAGAAAAAGGAGTGAAATTGATTGGTTTTTGTGATGTTATACAAATTTGTGTAATTGAGTAATGAGTAATCTTTACTTCACATCTTTTATAATTTGTGGTGCTACACATTGCAAGTGGAGGTATAACAAAGGCAACACCATTTATAACAAAACATTTAACCAAAAATAAATACATAGACACTTTCAATTTCAAATCATAATTTTCATTTTTCCATTTTGTTATGTTTTTTCTTCTTTGATAATATTATACCAGATTTAGTGACTATGATACTTAATTTTCCTTTGTTATCCATGAAGAATTAGTTAAAACAAGTTAATCAAATTTTTAATTGTGCACAAACAAACATCTTGAGAAAGATGGCTAGCCAACTTTTCTTCTTTATGTTCTTCATTAAAAGTTGAAGCCTCTTGTTTATGTTCATTAAGAGATGATTAAAGACAAAAATGTGAATAAAAATAGTGGATATATAAAAAAAAAACACCCCAATTTTCATTCTTATATTTAATTATTATTCGTCCTTATATTTTGGATATTGATGATTCTAATAATTATTTGTAGTTTAATTAGATCTTATGTTAAATCGATTTAGTGTGAACTTTTTCCGTTAAATCAGTATTAATTATATTTAAGAAGTGATCAAATATCAGTTTAATAAAATTTTTAATTTTTAATTTATTTTTTATATTAAAAGTTTTTGTATTGTTTAAATAGAGATAATTTGATTATTTTAATAAAATTAATTGTTATGACATGATAATTTAAGAGTCCAAATCGTCTTCTTCCTCTCTAACCTCTTCTCTCTCGACGAGACAATTCCACCGAAATCTCCTAATTATAATTCTTAAGGTAATTTTTTACTAACCCACTTTTAATTAATTTAATCATTGAAAAGGTTGATTCATTCATCTAAGAACTCACTCTAATTGGTTCCTCTAATAAACAAATATTAATTTATATTGATAATCTCACAGTGAGATTGTGCGTAGTGAAAGAGTGAAACAACCCTTGCTTTGTACTTTGTTGTTTCTAAACTTCCTTCTTATACTCATTCCATTCTACTGTGTAGTACCTTCTTCTCTTTCTCGGAGTGGTGACCACAGTGAGAAGCCAAAGCTCAAGAGGAGAAAAGGGTTGGAGTTGGTTAGTGGTGTGAGTGATGAGAGTGTAAGATAAAATTCAAAAGGGGTTACAGGGACAGCACATGGAAGAAGCAGAGAAGGAGTTAGAGAGAAGGAGCAAGTTTCTGAGCAGTTTGATACAGAAGAAGAAGTCCATAGAGCAGCAAGAGGGTCTCAAGGTTCATGTCAGAGCTTGTGACATGCCTCTCCCTTTGCAGAACCACGCCTTCCATTATGCACGTCTCCACTTGGAATCTCTGCTACCTGGCACCAAACTTGACAGCAAACTACTTGCACTTTCCCTTAAGAAGGTTACATAGATATATACATTTATATAACTCTTTCCTTTTCTTGTATCTTCTGGGAAAATTTTCAAAAATCTGTTTTTGGGGTCTGATCTTTGAGCCATGATGCAAAGTTCCAATGGTGTGTCTGATTTGGAAGCTTTTAGAAAAATGGTGTTATTGGTTCTAAGTGTCTTGGCTGAGTGAAATTAGTGACTTTTTGTGACTGAATGTTTAATAGAACACAACTTAGGGGTGATTCATTCTTTATTTTAAGTACTCTTCTTTAATACAAACCTTTTGTAATGGACATTACTGAGGGAAAATTGTACCTCTGATTGGAGAATCACACCAACAAATTTGATGAACTACATTTTTGTTTTCTCTTATTTGATATTGACTCTTTGATTTGCCTAGTTCTTATTATAGTTTAGAAAGAAATAATGATAACATAATTAAGTATATAGCAAAATTTCTAAGCAGATTTTGATTTTGGGTGTTGGTATTAGGTCAATTGGGTTAACATCAATTGAATGTGCCTAGTTGATTTCTTCTTCAGTCAGCTTACATTGTAATTTTTGTTGTGTGTGTGTTGTTTTCTCATCCTTGCCAATGGTATCTTGAAAGCACACATGGTTTGGTAATCTTTTGCTTGTGTTTTGTTGAGCATGCTGAAAAAGTGGTTTTTGAATACTTCTAGTGTTGGAGGGATATTTTTTTTCTAATTGCTAACTGATTATTGAACTCTTTATTTTGATCCTACAGTCTGCATATTCTTTCTGACTTTCTGTTCTATTTTTGACCTTAAATAACTTTCCAAATTATTCTCTGGAAGTCTCTGAAGCTTTATTTATTCTTCGAAGTTATTATGGTGGTTCCATTAAGTTTTCTGTTGCTTTTATCTCACTTTTCCTTCTCAAATGCACCAAAGCCACACATTCTGAGCTTGCAAAAGCCCTTACTTTAATCTGCTGCTCATAATTCACCAATACTAGGAATTTCAGTTCCATTTGCCTTCTGAATCTTTTCTTATTAATATAATTTGAAGTCTTGTAACGGGGTATATTGATAAATAATGTGGTAAGATTCCAGATCTGATGCCATTTCCTGAAAACCTTTTTCTTTTTCTTTCTTCTCTTCTTAGTGTTCCTGCTCTTCAATCCCGAGTTATGAAAAGTTGTAAAGGTTAAGAAAAGAATAAAACTCAAACCAAATAGGCCTTACATTGTTTGAGGTATAGGACTTGAGCTAAAACGGTTTTTCTCTTTCCTTCTTATCCCAAAAGGTTTTTCCACTTCTTAATTGTGACTTTGATTCTGATATCAATTATTAGATCGAGCGCTTGTTACTAGGTCAAAGCTATAGTTGATGATCAAAGCACAACTCTTTATATTTAAGAACATAACCGTCCAAGTATCATTATTTGATTGTGATTTGATCCATCTGGCATGAGATCATTGCTATATCCTTCAACAATTCCTTCTAGCGTGCTATGTTTGTCTGTTATATTTGCTTGAGGCTAATACCAATTGTTAGATAGAGGGCTTACTACTAGGTCAAAGCTATAGTTGATAATCAGAGCATAACTCTTTGTACTTAAGAATATTACAGCCCAAGTATCATGATTTGACTGTGACTTGATCCATCTAAAATGGGATAATTGATATATCTTGCAACAATATCTTCTAGCTTGCTATGTTTGCCTGATGCTAATAAAAGGACCACATAGCAGGTCCAATGTTAGGATCTATTTTCGTATTCATAAGCCTTGCGGTCTCCAACTACAACATCAAACTTTTGTGGTGTGATACTACTCCCGAGGCTCTTGTACAAGGGATTCAAAGATCAAGCTTGTACCCTTTAGATAGTAATGTGGAGAGAACACAGTTGTAGTTACAATGGCGTGTTAAAACTAGTTTTTGCATTTGGATTTGGTCAAGAATGCACGAATTTTTCATACTACGAGAGTTCTATAGCAATTAATATGTTATACATATCCAAGTGAAAACAGATCTCAGGTCAGAAGTGATAAAATTGCATGTTCTGTTCACAGCTGATCATAGAAAATGGAAGGGCATGTTAAGATGCAGCAAAGGTACTTGTTGCAGTCATGAGTAAAGATTTTGTGCAATAGTTGATGTTGTTGACCTCAGGCTTAGTCATTTTCAGTTAAATAATGAAGGTGGGTATCCTTATGAGTTTGGTATCTTTGTGGTCCACTAAGAATTGCATTACTCTTTTTGCTGTGACTCTCCAAGGTTGCCAAAAGATATTAAAAGTTATAAATTGGAAAGTGTGTTAGGTATGTTGGTTGTAAAATTAATAAATAGGCTGCTTGGTATAGGTTTGTTTTTCTGATGAAAATGTTATTTTTGGTCCCTCATTACATTGATAGGGCCTTCAATGTTGTCAGTGTCATTTTTATTACTTTTGTGACAGATTTGATTATTTGAAGATTCTTGAGTGATGCTTGCTTCATCTATTCCTGTTACAGCAAGCATGCCTTGATCTTGTTAAGAACTTCATTTTTTCTCAAAGTTTCACTTTTCTTTTTCTTTTGGTTCTTCACTGATTTCAAACAGTCATTACTTGGAAAACATGGCTAACTATTGTCTTCTTTTTTTTCTCTCCCTTTTGAGCTATGTATGGTTTAGTGTGAAAATTCTTAGTTTTGTTTTCTGGTATGAACAAATTAGAAGGCTAATGATAGAAACTTACTGGGTTTTCAGGAATTTGATTCTTCATATGGTCCAGCATGGCACTGCATTGTGGGTACTAGCTTTGGCTCCTATGTTACACATTCTCTTGGTGGCTTTTTGTACTTTTCCATTGATAAGGTTTATATCCTTCTCTTCAAGACAGCTGTTGAACCATTGGAGCATTCATAACTTCTATAACTATGAGCCATGCTTCTATCGGATGATGTATTTTTTAAATTTTAAACCGGCTGATATGTAAAATTAAGTGAAACTTTTAAATACTGTATTTTGTGATGTAATTGATGCACTTTTCAACATGAAAGAGAGAGTATTCTTGGATGCAATTTTGTTTGGATTTGTAGTGTGTGGGAGAGCATTTTGAATGCAGAATTTGTGGTGGCAAGTCACTAGATTTAAATATTGTTCAGCTTACAATAACATTTTATAGAATTATCAAGGTGAATATTCATGGTTGATGACATGCACATAGAAAAATGTTCACACATGTCCTTCGGATTGATCTTAAACATTCATTTATTTTTGTTGAAGCAACGTACTTTGTAGATGGAGGGCATGAAACTAATTATACGAAGTTTAGAGATCACCAAAACGGATTTTATGCTTTCGATAGAGTTTAATAGATTATCAAACTCAAAATCTACATAAATTTATGGAATTTTGTAGTAAAATACAATAGTTAAGTATAGCAGTCCATTAGTATTAAATAGAATTGAACTAAGCAAATCATTAAATCATATGTAAATTCATAGAAACATAGATTCTTGAAGTCAAAAGATTTAAAAGAAAAGTAAATTTGAGTCATATAGTAAAATATAATTTTAGGAGTATTAGACGAGAAGATTTAAAGTTTAAATAAAGAGTGATATTTGTGAAGATGAGGAAAAAAAATAGATCAAGAGAGGTTTGAATTGTGCTTTAATTATTATTTTTTGAATTTTCCACAAATGTCCTATGATAAGAAGTACTCAGACGATAGTTCTGTATTACAAGTGATTAGTTAGTGACTCTTGCATTTGATGGAGTTCAATAGACGCATTTATGTGACTTTGCCAACTTAAAGTGTTTCAGATATGATTCCTCATCATATATCTCCTTTTTAAGTTAGTTCAAATGATAGTAAAATGCAATGTAAAGGGATAAGAAGAATGAGAGATACGCAAGGTATTTTTATACCGGTTCATATATGACCATGCAAACTATTTTTCAATAATCAATAGATTGAGTTTCACCAAACAATAATCTCTTGATTATTGTTTAGGCTCATAGTCACTCTTGGCTAATCCATTAAGTATTATTTGGACTCGTAGTCACTCCTTATCAAGATCAGATGATCCAATATAGTTAAGTATGATGACCCAATACATTTCACCATATGGTCTAATCTACATAAGACCACTTCACAATTGTGATGATAATAAACACTCTAAGTAATGTTGATTAATATCACATATAATCTCTTTAACATGTATGTTCATGCAGTTGAAGGATTCTTAGTCAAGTTCATTTTTGTCTCATATCAGACAATCTATAGGACCTCGTTTGACGCTATATCAAACGATGTTAGATACTTTAAATTCAATTTAATTCCAGTTCTAATGAATTTAATCAATTTGTAATGATATAAACCTTTCTAGATTTAAATGATCAACAATCTTTTTATCTCTTAATATAAAAACACACAATTTGGAATCAATTATCTTATGTGTTTTTAACTATGTTTTATTTCACTTGATTGCAAAATCTACAAATATTATTTGAATTATTTTCTCTAGCAAAAACAAACACTACAAGAAAATTGTCTATTATCTATGAAAAAATATCTACGAAATATTTTCGTAAGTAACTATGGTGGACTTTGACAGGAATATTTCATACAAAGGATTACCTACGAAAGCGAACATAGAAAATAAATATTATAAAAAAAATTATTTTAAAAAAGGCTACCTACAAAAAGAAAGTTTGTACGTAAAAATTATATAATTTTTTTAATTAAAAATAATATTATCTACGATCAAATTTTGTAGATAGCATGTTTTTATTTTTCGCGGAACGCGGTTGCAGGGAAGAAGACGAACTCGCGCTTTGATGGAGGAAGATGGTGGCGGAACTCCGGCGAGTTGACGGTGGAAGGGCTGCCATGGCTGAGGCGCGAGGAAGAACTCACGGTCTGCTGCAGATTGGTGGTGGCCGGCGAGGAGATGGCGGCGGCGGCTGCCGTGGAGGGTGGAAGGGAAATTAGGGTTAGGGTTTCATGTGTGAGATGGAGGAGATGATGACGTGGCAAGATCTGAGTGGTCAATTTGGTGAGTGGAGGATTATGACACGTGTCTTGTTCTGG
>Ga0214545_1006530_pt1 | contig 20260 bp, 8 predicted proteins | sample CNSS4metaG_FD_160064 | JGI IMG/M metagenome (GOLD analysis project Ga0214545, IMG submission 160064) | Root nodule microbial communities from cowpea collected in UCLA plant growth center, Los Angeles, California, USA - CNSS4 | ecosystem: Host-associated > Plants > Roots > Nodule | place: USA...
CTATATGAAATTTGTATTTTCCTATTGATTTCTATATTTCTATAATTTTATACGTTTTTTTAGTTTAGAATATCATTTTAGAATAAAAAAAGATATATATATATATATTTAAATAATTTTTCTTATAAGTAATTCTAACATAATACTAATAATCGAATTAATAAGATTGAAAATCTTATTAATTCGATTGTATTTATTCGATTGATGATCAATTCATAACACCCATCAAAATTTTATTTTATTTTTAGTGACTAAAGCTTAGATTCATACTAACATTAACATTGGTTCCCAAAATTTAAGAAAAACATTTTTTATTCTCTTAAACTGATGTGAAAAAAATTAATTTTATTTTTAGTAACTAAAGCTTAGATTCATACTACCTTTGGTTCCAAAAATTTAAGAAAAACATTTTTTATTCTTTTAAAAAGATATGAACTTAGTTCTTGAACACTATATTTGAATGTCAGAAAAAAGTCTAATTCAGTTAGTTGACATGACTTGAAAATTCCTAACATAAACTATCTGAGGAAATTATTCATTACACTGCAACAATAACATGGAGTCAAATTTGTATCTGATAATTAACATGGTTTGGATCGCATGAGTAGTTGAAAATTTGATAGTTTTAAACCTTCAAGGCATCATGCTTCTTGTTTTTCTGCATGACCAAATAAATATGATTGTATGTTCTTGTATCACAGAACAGATTAAGCATATTGGCAAAGATAGTTTCTCCGATGCCATTGCCATAGATTTTGTTTTATTTTGGGGTTGCAGTTGCAGAGAGAGGAGGAAAAATGGTAAAAGAGCATATAATTTTTCATATAAATGGGGGTAACTAATTGAACCCACTCAACCAACCTTTGCACTATCTACAAAAGAACATCCTCTCGGCATCACACTGAGGGATTAAAAGGTGGAGGAACCACATCTTTATCTCCTATAAATTTGTGTTGAATCACACGAAAAAAAATAATAAATAAAAAATGAACATTATACACAATCAAAATCCTTCAACACTAGCCCTTCTAGAGGCTGAGGATGATGACTTGCGGCTTTCCTGCCTATCAAGCTCCTCCAGAGAGAGACTGGAAGAACATGCACGAGGTGGAAGAAGAGGCACTCCACCAGACCATCTTGGAGGTGAAACAGCTACTGCTGGAACTCCAGATGGTGGTGATGGTGAGAAATTCAACCTTGGTACTGGGCAGATCATGCCATTCAGACTTGGTGATCTTGACATATGTTTTCCAGAGTTTGATGCTGCTGGCTCTTGCAGAGGGAACCTGCATGAGTATTTCAAATCCTGTATCATCTTCAGATGCTCAACAACAGTTCTCATGGTAGGTCTCTCTGATGGCTCCTTTTGGAGGCATCTTTGTGCAATGTCAGCTATTGTTCTTGCTGCTTTAGAAGGGAACCGACCCTTCAGTTGAGGATCCATGATCAACGACAGACGGTAGTTGTCGGCCAGGAACGGCCGGCTCCACTTCACTAGATTCCTCTCTTCCTTCGGGTGACGGCTGTCAAGATTCTTTCTTCCTGTAAGTAGCTCCAGAAGGAATATTCCAAAGCTCCATACGTTGCTCTTTGGGGTGAGCATTCCTTTCTCCAGTGTTTCCATTGAGAGGTTTCCAACAGCCTGGTCAATAACAAATAAATTCATGAATATCATGAATGGCAACAGATATTCACAAAACAAATGAGTAGAGAATGATGGAAAAATATAATCACCACTGATGGTTAGAACTTAGTACAACAACAGAAAACACTTGTGACTTGAAGAACTTACAGATGAACTGCTTGAAATCTCTTCCTCGGGAATATGTCCAACACAACCGTATCCTGAAAGCTTTGCACTGAAATCTTTGTCAATCTGTATGTTGGCTGTTGAGAATTCATTATACATTGCCTGCAGACAGAAAGAAGTGTGTCAGCGAAGATTAAAAACTGGTGTATACTTAACTTTAATAATAATAATAATAGCATCCTTGAAATCATTTACTCCAAATTATGAAAAACAAAAGCATGATGAAATCTAAACTCCACACGCAAATGGGAAAGACATACATATGATCCAAAGTGAAGTTTTTTTCTAATGTCATATAACCAACTTTAGCCTATGATGTTGATAATGCTACACTTTTAACGAAGAAAAAAGAGTTGTGGTAGTAGTATGCCAGGATGGATGTATATAATAAGAACATAGATGTGGAATTATCATATACAAGAAAATAGTGGTCTAGCACATATTGACAAAAAGAAAACTAAAATTCAGTTAAGATTGTTTAGAGACACAAAAAAAGACAGTCCACTAGAGGCACTCGTGTTTGCATTTGTGAAAAGGGGTAAAGGAGACCAAGCATATTGTAAGAAATTATTAAAAGAAACCTGAATGAATAATATTCCTAAGAATTTGGTGTGGTTGAATCCAATGACAATGTATATAATACACACATATTCAACCTTGCCTAGTAGGATAAGACTATTATTATTGTTTTTGTACCTGAAATGGCCCTTCTTCATGCAAGAAAGTTAAACCTTGTGCAGCACATATAGCAATTTTCATTCTTGTATTCCAATCTATTGATGGCCCATCAGATCTCCCATACAATAGGCGATCCAAGCTTCCATGGTATAGTCTCTCATAAACCAACATTCTATGTTCTGAAGCCTCTCGAGCATGAAATCCTAGCAATTTGCAGAGGTTTGGATGTTGCAGGGATGCAAGAGTATTAACTTCATTTATGAATTCCTTCAAGCCCTGAAAGAAGACAGATACTTTTAGACCACTTTAGAAAGTTCAGGTTCCTAAAATTCTTTTAATGTCCAAAAAAGAGAGACAAAAAAATAACACAATGCTACCATAAGCGATAATTAAGTTTCAATCAGCAGATATTCAATGCGTAATTCATAACAATTTCAAGCTTTGATTTGTTATGGTTAAGCACTCTCTTATGTATGGAGACATAAGAGGAGGATAACAAGATGAACCATGATGAGACCCTGTTTAATAATAAGTTAAATGGAAAAATGTTGAAAAGGTTATTGTAATTAATTACTCTTATGTCCATACTAATTCTCCTGATGTGTGTATGGGTTAAATTCAACTGAACACAATACAAGGCTTACAGCATATCTCAAAGACATAAGGCATTAGATTTTGTCCATTCTAAAGATAATAAGGCATTATTTCTATATATTTGGTGATAGAAGTGTCCGATATTAATATGACCCAATCAGCAATTACCACACATAATATCAATAAATGAAACTTAAGTACCGTAGTGTGGAGAAAAGTACCTGAGATGATGGGTGAAGTCGTGTGACAGTGGCTTCAAACTTCTTCGAACTTGAAACATCATCACCAAAGGAAGCCTTATATATGGTGGATGAAAGACATTCTGACATGCATCTATCAGAAGAGAAATTGTGGCAAGCAGCGGCAATTTCATCATACAGAAAATTCCGAAGTGACCCGGTAGGTGGAAGTGGCAAAGGTCCAGAAGCAGATAGAGGACCACTAGCTGTAACTGACTTAAAGCTTCCAATAGCCTTCAATACAGCACCACCCTGTGGGGATGGGAGTGGTAAGGGTTGTGGACTAGATGAACGCTCCTTCATTGATCCAGTTCGGTGTTTAGACTCTTCTTGTTCCTCATACTCAATTGAGGACAACGCATCTTGTTCTGCGGCATCAAGAGTTGATGGAGCAGATAATGTTCTTGTTCTGTTGTTATTGACTTTACTAATGGGTTGAATGGGTTTCACTCGGGTCTTAAAACTAGGAGGAGCAGACTGGAGTGAGCGAGTACGAGTTTGAGGTTCAGGCAGCACTGCAGGCAGATGCTCATTATGGCTTACACGTTTAACATATGTAATCGGATCAGACTTTTTCTTCTTGCTCTTCAATACAGTGAAACACCCCATTCTTTTTACAGAACTTGGTTGTTGCAGAGAACTCTTTATGCCTGCAAAAACAGAATAAAAGCTGCATAAATAAAAAAATAATATCTAAAACAAATTTGTGCAGTTCCGTAAACCACAAATTGACAATCCACAAGTAATGCAACGGCGTGATTTCAAAACATAGTATGAGTTTGAATTCTCATTGATATAGATCCCTTGGTACAGTTATGTTTGGAAGGAAACAAGAAAGGGAAACTGATTGTCATAACTTTTCTCCTAATTTGTGCCTAACCATGCCTATCAAATCATGAATCAGAACCTGTCACGGTCGTAAGGTTCATGAATAATCATATTCTAATAATTAAAAATAACAAAAAACATTAGCACATAATAATTATCAAACTTTGTTTTCATTTTCTATGTACATTAATTATAGGATTCTTTTCATGATTCTATCTCCATCAACATTAATTGCTAGAAACTGGCTAACTGCATTACAAACAATAATTTATTTTCAGAAAGTACTCTGACTCTCTGTCCTCAGATACTTTGTTTTATTCATATCTAATCCACTCCCCCACCCAAATTGTCAATGTGAAAGCATTCTCCCATCAGAGATTTGTCATCAATGGATCATCCACAGGGCCCATACCCTCTGATCATTGGTCCACCGCACCTTTGCATCTGAGCATGACTGAGAACTACTTTGGAAGACACTGCACCGACGAGAATCTGGTCCCACCCACACACCATACCTTCTTCATCCAGTAACATAAGGAAAGTCATGGCTCCATGTCCCTTAGAGATTCATAACATTGAGAACACAGAAAAATTGATAGTCCTATCATTCCAGCAATTGGTAGGAAATTCCAGTAACATAAGGAAAGTCCATGTGATCTGTATCAATGAAGTGAGGACTCGGATTGAAACACAACTCACGTGATTCCAATTACCATGATCGAATCACAACTCAAGCGATTCCAACTACCATTACTACTAATATCTGTGTATCAACGTTTCACATCAAATTTGATCCTCAAAAAAATTCGGAAACATCAATTTGGTCCTAGAATGGCGATCTCTGGTCAGGGGACCGGATCAGATACTTCAGAGCTACATACACATTGAGAATCTTTAATGAACCAAAATAGCTATTCACTATTTAAATTTTCTGAATTATATTTCTCCAGTGACAAAACATCTTAATACAATAAAACATGCTTTAACTTCACTCCTGAATTTCAGTTTCATTTCTCTTTCCATTCCCTACTCCTAAGAGTCACCTATTCTTAAGACTTGCACAATCACATACGCACCAACCACCATAAATTGAAAGCGAAACACTACAATTAATCACCAATCTGTCAACCGGCCACCCTATAACCTTTACAGCTAACTTGTGTCCACTACATTTCCATAAAATAGTATGGTAAAATTAATTCAATTTCCCCCATCTCACTTCCCAATTTTCTGAAGTGCTGAAGAAACAAAAATGTAAACAGACCAAATGCCCCATTAAATAACCAGAACTACCCAATTGCAAAATACTAACAAGCTCCATCTATTCAACTAAGTGAAAAGCAATTCAGATCCATAACGTAAAAAAAAATTAGAATCAGACAAACCCATTTATCCCATTTCTTCCCACAATATCAAGATAAAAAAAATCCAAGCCGCCAAGTTTGATCTCCTCCAACAAATTTTCCAAATAAAACAAAAATAGAAAAATCAAGAAGAAAATGAACAACAAACTAACGTATAAATCAAAGTACAGAAAAACGTAGATAAAAAAAAAACAGCAAAAAATGAAACTCCGAAACAAAGTTTCAACGGAAAACGGCGAAATTACTCGAATCGAAAGCAAATAATGAAAATTTAAAGAACCTTTGAGAGAAATGGCAGCTCATGCAACTCAGAGTGAAGCGATCCAGGGGCAGCGAAATGGGTAAAAATCGGAACTTTTTGTGGTTTTGATTCGTCGACGAAAACCCCCTTGTCCAGTCAAAGAAAGCAGATTGGAAAAGCTGAGAAGTGAAGATTTTAGAGAGAGAGGGAAAAGTAGAGGAGAGAGAAAGAGATTAGAGGAATATTTAGAATTGTAGAGAGAGAAAAAGATAGAAAAATTGGAACCCAATGAGCAGTGGTCAAACCTAACCAAAACCCAGATTTAATTAACTCATTAAAATAATATTTTCATTAAACACAAACAAAAGATGTGTTTTTCCTTTTCCCCTTTTTTCCCAATTTTGCCCTCACTTTTTTTTTCCTTTCATTTTCAATTCCTTCTATTTTTTTTCCCTCAGAAATTACCTTTTATGTCCCTTCCTAGCAAACTACCATGCTTTTGAATTTTTGTTTGAACTTTGATTAATTCGACTTTTTTAACAATTCTTGCTTTGACCACCCATGTTTTTATAGGTTTTAATGAATGCATTTATAGGCATATTAAAAAATATGTTTCCATAACTTCTTGGTTTCAATGTAGGGACTTTAAAGGGAAGTTTCCTTTTCGTATAAAATATTAATTGTACCAAACAAGGAAGTTTCACCTTTGATTTTCAGTATACAACTTTAATTTCATCACTAATATATTCACAAAAATAATTATATAAAATCTCCATTTATTGAAGTTTTGACTGAACCATCTCTATTTCAGTTTAAGAGTACTAAACTTCAACCTTAAAAGAAGTATAACTTAACGACTATGAAATGAAAGGGAAAAAATATTAATTGTTTATACGAATAAGGTATATAAATAATTTAAATGCTTTGTTTCGTCTCATTTGACTTGGATAATTTACGAAATATGTAACGGATAATTAAGAAAGTAATTGTCATAAATAATTTAATTTATACACAAAACTCTGGTATAAAATTTATAAAGTTACATATAAGTCACTCTATATTTTTTTTTTCTACATTTTCTTTTTTATATCATCTATAACCAATAAATAACACCTCTTTTTTTTTCAAATCATAACTGAAACTTTTTTTTTTCACACTTTCAGACCTTTTACAATCTATTTTTATTCAATTATAAATGTGTGAAATTGAAGTGATAAATACTAAATGAAAGTTTCTTCTATTAAAAATGCTAAACATGTATTTTCCTTTTCTAAAGGTGCTGATTTCAACTAAAACATCTAACTATTTTTTGTCTTTAACAAACATTTTAAAGTTTTAGTTCCAGTTATTTAGTTTTAACTGAACCATGACTTAAATTTTTGGTATCTCCATTTATTTAAGTTTTCACTCAACCATTTATTTGAGTTTAAGAGCATTAAAGTTCAACTCAGAAAAAATTAATAATTAAATTTCATTATGTAATGCTTGACCATATTTCAAACACACTCGTTTATAAATAAAACATATTTATGAAAAAACTATATATATAGCAATATAATTAATTCAAATATTTTTCCTCTCATATTACATTTGTATGCTGACTTTGATGACTTACGAAGATATTAGTATATATAAATTAGGAAACGAATTAGCATAAATAATTCAATTCAAATATTATACTGACACATGTCTTAAATATGTATGAAATTAAAAAAAAATCATAATATTATAAATAAGTTCATTCAAAAAGATTTTATTTAATTACAAATTCGTTGCTTGTGAAATACAATCATGAAAATTACTTTTGTTGGTAAATATTCATGTTTAAATTCAAACTTTCTCTTTTTTCGAAGTAATTCAAGTTCTGTGGTCAAATTTTATCACGGTAAAGAACAAAAGTTTCACATATTCTTTGTGGTGGACCAAGGATCTGTTGGGTTTTTCCAATTTGAAACCCCAACAAAAAAATTGAAACAAAAAAAAATAATGAGGTGGGCCCATGGGCAATTTCGTACTTTCACGGTGCTCCACGACTTTCAACGAAGTTCATCTTGATTGAGGGTGACAGCCCGGTCAAAGTAGCGAAATTTTTATATTTCATTTTCTAACAATAATTTAAAAAGGGCATGTGTTGGTCAAAGAGAGCCATCATGATAGGTCTTTGACTCCGTATTTGGGCCGTCCGATTCGAACGCAGCACTCAGAGCAACGGTAGAGAAGGTCCCGTGGGTCCCACCTGACATCAACATGTTTGTCTTTCCACGCGCCATGTACGCGTGGCATGGATTTTCTGATTCATTTCAATTATCAAATAGAGATGTGGGTCCCACTCGAAACGCTCAAGTGCTCAACTCAACAACTAGCCTTTTGTTGTTTCGTGTTATCGGGAAAATGGACCAACGTTTGACCACCTTAAATGGAAAATAATAATAAATAAAACAGATTAATGAGTTCCCATGAAAATATTTAACTCTTCTAAAGTTAAATATAATTTAATTTAATTTAAAATAATAGAAAATAAAAATAAATACTCAATTAATATCCTTTAAATATAACTTTTAATATCTTACACTCTAACTCAGTTTTTTTAAGACTTCTTCTTGTTAGAAACCAATACTTGGGGGTCGTTATGCATAAAAACTAAGAAATTGTGAGAATAATAAAAAGAGAATGTTATGCAAAGAAAAATATAGAGGCCTATGTGTGGTATTTATATTGTAATAGTGATAGGGAAATTAATAAAACCAAATACGTCTTTTTGACAAGGCTAATTCTTGTTTTGGATTAAAATAAAAAATTAGTCTAATCTGCTTAAAAGTCCTACTTAGGAACCTGTTTGAAAATCTATCTAGAATGTAAAAACAAAAACTTTATGTATAACTTTTCTAATCTGCTTAAAAGTCCTACTTAGTCTAACAAAGCCTTTTTCTTCCTGCACCCAAATTATTTCTACTTACAGTCCATATTTTTTAAAATGACCATTTTATCTTTTATGAAGGTCACTTCCGGTTTATTTGTTTCATAAATCTTCTAAAACAAAATTTCTACAATTTCTAGAGCATGATTTTTGATATAGGATTTTCATAGTAGAAGTTTTTGGGAATAAATTTTTTCAACACACATTTTTCAAAACTTATATAATACCTCATTAAACGACTTTTTTAAAATAAGTTTTCGAAAAAATATTTCTAGAACATATGAAATATATTTCATAACAAAATTTTCGAAATAAAATTTTCAGAACATATGAAATGTATTTTAAGATTAGTTTTTTATAACAAATTTCTCTTTTTCCTCCTCTCAAATAGCTATGGAAGATGAATGGGTAGTTGGTGATCGCAGCAACTGTAGAGGAAGTGTGATGCAGAGGTATTTTATAATCCCTTGGATGTTATGGTGGTGCAGTTAGTAGTTATGGAATTTTTAGAAGAAAAAATTGCATTAATGGCCGTTTCTATTTTTGTTTTCAACTAAATGAGGGAAAGTGAAAGAAAAAAAATATCAACATGTCGGGCTTCCAAAAGAAAACTATGTTGAGCTACAAAGAAATACCCATATCATGCCCATTTTATACTTTGCTTTTGCCACCTCCCTTATTGCTATGTAAACCTTCTAGGATTAATATTATTTATATTAACAAAAATGTCTCTCACTACATAGCATGGTATGTCCACCATATACATATTATCAACATTTTTTCGATGTGTTGCTGGGATTGTAAAAAAGTAGACAACACAAATTTTATTTTGACATTTTTTTTTATAGGAGTTGAAGTAAAATAATTCGATAAAGAAAATCTTCCTAAAAGAATCACACACACATAAGGTGACATGCAAAAACAAAATATATCAATATTTTAAATACATATAATGCAGATCTTGAAATGTCTACATGTTTGAAGATCTTAACCACACATAGACATTATCTTAAAAATATCTGTAATAATAATAATAATAATAATAATAATAATAATAATGAAGTTATACTATAAAAAAAAAAAAAAAAAAAAAAAAAATTAAAAATTTTAATTATTAAAAAAAAAAAAAAACTAAAGATACTCATAACTTTAATTCGTTAAAGAGTAAACAGAATATTTTATATTAAAAATATTATCAATATACTTTTGTATCGTAATGTCTGATACACATTTGAGTTTTCAAGAGTTTTATTTTTATAAAAATGTTTAACTGATATATTAAGATATTAGTAAACAAAACTCAATAACATAATATTAACAATCTTGCTTAGCATATTTGGATAAATATATTAATAACTAAAAAAAAAGAGAATACTTTTATAATGAAACAAGGAATTACTTGACTTGTTCATTTTATTTTATTTTTTATACAAATGACTTTTACCCTGAAAATTCAGTCAAATCAATAAAAAAACACAGAAACTAGGATGTGATTTACCACGTCAAACGTCCTTTCTAAAAGAGATTCCAAATCAATATAATTACATGGAATTTGGATCCTCTGCAGCTGAAATTCTCTGCTCTGCAAAATCATTGCATTCATCCAAAAATTTCATCTTTCACTGACATATAACAACTCTGTTTCGTCATTTTCAATAATCTAGATTAGGTTAGTTAGTCCAAGCACTTAATCTACTAAATTTACTTCTCTTACTATGAAACAAAATTTTCATAAACTAACAACAATTATAACCCACAAACAATTATAGAAAGATGCAGATTCACACAGTAAAAACAATCTGCGGGAAAAGAAAAGAAAAGTGACTTAACCTTGAAAACAGCAATGTGAAGACAACCTTAAAAGCTTCCTCATGAACACGAAACATATCTACCAGAGATTAACCGTTTTATTCCATGACCTTCCCATGTACTCCCAATAACAATAATTACAATCAAAATTAATAAACAAGTGATAAAATATCGTTCCCACCACCACTAAGAATGCTACTAAATTCACTGTCTTCATTCTCCAGAAAAGAAGCAACAAATACCCCACAGAACCAAGCATCACGATTCCCCTCTGACCATTGTTGCTGATAGATCGAGCCACGCGTGCTAGAATCCCCATAACCCAAAAGCCAACACGAAGTGGGTCCTGTAACCACAGCGAACTCAACAGAATTAGTCCTGTTCATTATCACGAGGTAGTGAAATTGAAAAGAAAAATTCAACCTTGATAAGTTTAGGCATGTACTAACTCAACCATAAAACTACTTTATCAGATAAAGATTGTGTTTTACAAGGGATCTGTACCTGATAAGTAAGATTATTAACCTTTGGATATGAAACATTTGATTCCTTCTTTCGGGGAAATCTAGGTCGAAGTTTGTGGACAATTTTCATGAATTTGGTTGCGAAGAATCCTGGTCGGTGTTGTGTGGGGTGTGAAGCGAATCTTAAGGCGAATTTAGGAAGCTTGAGGAGAATGGAGAGGCGGAAGAAGGAGAAATTCCAAGTGGGTTTGTAAGTTGCGGCGGCGAATCTGAGTCGGAAGTTGAAGTTGTTGGCTTTGGCAGTGACTTGGAGTTTCCATGATTGTTGCTGTTGTTGTTGTCGTCGTCTCTCTGATAGCATTCCCAACGACAGTGGAAAGAAAGTACTGTAACAGAGAAACAGTACCCTATGTTTGGTTTCTAAGGAGCCGTTGGTGGCTTTCAGTTTTGAATTGAGTGAGGAACTGGGAATAAAGGGATTTTTTTTTTTTTTTGTGTCTTATTACGATTGATCTTTATTCATTAATAAACTTTTTTAATTCACATTTTCACCTATTCCTACAATTACAGATTTTTTTTTTCTTTCTTTTTGTTGAATAGACAATTTGATCTTCATAAAGTATACTTCTTACGTGATTATGAAAACAAATAAATAATTGTAGTGTGATGAGCTAAGTATCACTTACGTTTGCTGAACACATTCTCAATTATTTTTTCATTGAAAAAAATTGTTTTTTTAGGTTATTTTTCCCAAAATTATAATATTCTAATTTAAGATTTTTATTTTGTTATCTCATTAAGTTATTGAGTATCTTCTACTTACTTCGGAATCGAATTTTTAAAATATAAAATTTAATTTTAAAATGAACAAAAGATGACGAAGAAATGACATTTTTTTGGCACTCCTGTAATTTTTAGTTACATTCCATCATTTTTTACATGACTATTTTGTTTTTTTAAAAGTGATTTTTAAATTATTTCTTTTGAAAATATTTTAAAACAGGGTTTTTGAAATTCTTGGAATAAATTTTCAGAACAGAATTTTTAGAATAGAATTTCTGAAATAATTTTTTTTAAAGTAGTTTTATAGAACTTATAAAATACATTTTAGAATAAGCTTTCCAAAATAAAATTTTCAAAAAAACACTTTTCAGAATATAATTTATACATTTTAGAACGAGTTTCTCAAAACAAAATTTTCGAAATAACTTTTTCAAAACATTTGAAATGCATCATATAAAAAATGAGATTTTTCTGCAATGACAGTGAAAAAGTATTCTAATTTTTTTTGTTAACAAAGGGGTGCAGTTAATAATGATATGGGTGGTGGAAGAAAAAACTTGAATGAAAAAGGTTCAAATATTCTATGCGGCTTATTTTTTCTCAACATCTTTTTACTCTTTGAAAATATAATCTTATGTTTGACCAAAAACCATAATTTTTTCGAATGCTACCTTAAAGAGAAACAACATAGAAATTAAAACACATGGCTTTATAGAATAATTTTGATGACATGATTGGGAGACATGAATAATGAATTAGTGGCCTTGAGAGGGCTGCTATGTGTAAGCTAGAAAAGGTGAAGTAGGGAATGGTTTACAAATTTTGGATTTACACACCTTTACTTTATATTTCTTTCTATTTTTATAACACGTCAACTATTCTAATGAATACAATATTCTCTCTGCATTTTGCATTTCTAAGTGTTCAAACTAAAAAAAAAAGTTAAAAGTAATTCATTTTCTTAAAACAAGATTTAATAACTCATCTTCACGGTATCTTCATGAATACAAATAATATCTTTCTAATTTGCAATGACTTCACCGGAATGCAAAATAAAAAAATAAATTAAAATATTACTTTAAAATATTAATTTTTAAATTAATTTTATCTATTTCAATGTTATAATAACATTTAATTAATTAATTGATATTATTTTAAAATACTTTATAAATTTACAATTGAGAAAAAAAGTGAGAACTTAATTATCTACATTTATATTTATTTGAAAAATGTTACAATATTAGAGTTGATATAGGGTACACAAGAGGTGTGCACCTGTGAGGGTTGCTAAACTTTGCAGAGTCTAGCCACTAGGGGTCATCACCCAACCACACACACAAGGTTAGTCCCATTCAAGCCTATAACCAAAGAACAAGTCTAAAGACTATGACCTCCTACCACTCTCACCACATAACTCATTTTACTCTATATGAGTGTGAATGGTTATTAGAGTTTAGGATACCTCCCACCAATCATTCTCCCATATTAAGGCATACACTAACAATACTACCACAACCATCACCATTAGGAACTTCTCCTTGAAATTCCTTAAACATCATAACTTCACATGCTCACACAACATTTCATACCAATTATATCTTATATAACACAATAACAATTTTATCTCAATTTATAGCAATAAGGACTATAAAATCCAATTCAAGTATACATAGAACATCCACAGTGACCAAAACAACAAAAATAGGAAAACAGAGCAATTAGCGCTATACATGAAATACACCCAAACGGTGAAAACCATTTCTCTAACCACAGAGTTCAAAACAAAGACCCCCCATGTCAAAATGAAGATTAACGTGTCTAGGATCAGCTGTCAAAATTTCAGCTTAATCTGACGACTAACGAAGTAGGAATCTTCATTTTACCAATGTTGAAAATTAGATAGCGCTCAGCGCTGCCACATGAGGCTTAGCCTTGTATCAGATATCAGCAATCTCAAATTAAGGATTTTGGGAAATCAAGACCTGTTTCATAGCTCAAATTGGTACTCCTCCTTTATGTATTGATCTAAAATAGTCTTTAAATCATAAGAGTTGGTACCAATTTGATCAATGACTCAAATCCTACTTTTTACCAAATTCTTTCACAATCAATCAACCAATCATACAGGATTCATTAAGCAATTAACATACCAAAATCACTCATACAATTCATGATAATTACCAAACTTAATCAATCACACAACCATGTCAATATCAATCATACTAGATAACAACCATCATACATGCTATATCATAATTCCTCAATCACAGCCAATCTCATTTCTTAACTTAAAAGCAACAACATGCAACCATTAATTTTCGTCAGACTCACGCACACAAATAAAAACTAGCTTCCCTTACCTGTTATCCTACTTAGGCCGTTTTATAAACGTCAAAACACCTCTAACTTCACAGGATGTTCTATCTACACAAAGAAACATTACAAGAACGATCAGGATATGCGATAGAAAACAAAAGTAGACTAAAAAGAGGACGAAAACTCAACTTACGCGAATGGAAAAACTGACCGATCAAACTTGAAGAGCTCGTTGAGATGATCAATCCTACGGTCTCGGTTCTGCAATCAGATAACCAGAGAGACAAAACTCTTAGAGAAGTCAGATAATTCTAAAAAAGTGATACCTAAAGAGATAGTGTGTTTTAAAATAATGAAACTCTTTTAGAATAATTCTATTTATATTAAAATATTTTAACATTAAAATAATCGAGTCTCACTATTTTTAAATCTTTTTCACTTCTAAAATGCTATTTTCTAGGGTTTAACATTAATCTTTGAGAAATATTTAATGAATAATATATGTGATTTGTGATAAACAATTAAACTCCTTTTTAACTCTATTGTATTTGTACTTGTGTTATAATACTCCTTTGACATGACACATAAAAGTAGATATATTTAACTAGAGTTGAAGGAGAAAAACAGAAGACTTCGAAAAAAAAAATTGCAATAGTTTTAAGTATTATAAATGATTTATATTTACAGTGGTTAAATTTATTTTGAGGTTGTTAAATGAAGGAAATCAGTTTCTATTTCTAGATTAAGAATATCTGCTAAGAAAAAAAAATCAAATTATTATTTTAATTTTGGCAAGATTTTTGGTGACCTAAAAACATATTTATAAGTTTTGTTTGTTCTCTTTAAATTATTAGTATAATATGTTTAGATATAGCTAGGGAACTTATAATATTTGATTGAATAGGTTTAAAGTATTAGGTTGATGCAAGCTTGGTAAGAGAGTTGGGTAAGTTAAAATGACAGATAGTAGCAAATAATTGCAAGGTGGCAGTGTTGATATGATACCTAATATGTCTAGTTTATGGGTAAATCTATAACACTTCCATGTGCATTCCACAATCCAAAATCATATTTCATAACATCCAAGCTTTTCTTTATTCACCAATTCAAGTTTTTATATGCATCCTTTTCAATCTCATCCAAATATTTCAATTAAGATTATCCATTTTCACACTACACTCTTTTCATGCAAATATCATTTTTTTTTTCACTCCAAGCACCAATTAAATACTATTTTATTCATCATTTTTCTCCAATTTATGATTGCAACATTCTAGAGACACATTTATCTACGGCACTTAGACTATATTAGTATTAATTTAAGAAATAACTTGTCCAAAAACTATAAGAGAAAAACCATACTGAGATATCATGAAGTTGGTCCCAGCAAAGATAACATGTAGCAACATCATTTTGGTTCACGTGATAGCTATGTGTAGCTAAACTCAAAATTGGTACTTCAATTCATTTTCAATGCATCTCTCTATATATACACCAACCAATCTTCTAGCTACTAGTATTTTATAATTGTTATATAAATGCTGGAATTCTTAGTAAATTATTTGAAATAAATTTATCAAATGTTTGATATAAGAGATATTTAGTTTATGTAAATAAATAATTTTAAATATGAAATTTAAATGGTTAAATATATGGGTCCAATTGAGTTTTATATACTTAACTATTAGAAGGTAGATATTAATTGATTTGATGCCTGTTATAGTAAAAAATGTTAATTTTAGATAAGGAAAAGGAGTAGCACTAAGTAAATGTTGTTTTATCTTAATGTTTTTTTTTTGTTTGAATTAAACTAATACATTTAAACATAATTCAAGACATTATTGGTTATATGAGTAATCAAGTTATGGATAAGATTTAAGAAAAAAAATTTTATTTAGATAAGTTAAACTTAAATCATAAGTTTTTGTTTTCCAAACAAATTAATTAAACTTAAAGGTTGTTTATGTCATTTTGTCTAATCAAACTTAAATAATACTCAATCTTTATTCATTAATTTACACTCCTTTACGACAACCATTTTGTATTGTCTTACCTTAAATAAAGTCAAACACAATTCTCCTGAAGGTAGTACCCTCAAACCAACTATTAATCTTAAACACAAATTTTAATTGAATTTTTAGATTGATCTATGTACAAAATGCTAAAGAGTTGATAATTTTATTAGTTTTCTTCTGTCTAAAATGCTAAAGTTCTCTTTTGTTATTGAAATGTTTGTTGAGCTTGTGATGATTTTAGAATATAAAATAGTTTTAAGAGTTCAGAAATAAAATATTTAGAAAATTTTGAAAAAAATGAAGAATTTTATAGGGTGTACGATTTAGACAGGGTAAATTAGTTTTTTAATTTAATTTTGCATAAAAGTTGATTTTTGATTGAAATAGTTCAATCCACTCAGAAAATTTTGAGGAAAGGAAATGAGAATTTGAAGACTTTATAAGAAAATTGAACTTTTTTTTTTTGCATTGTTTTTTAAAATACACAAGCTTAATGAGTAAAAACAATTTATAGATCAAAATCATTCCTAAACCAAAAGAAAATAAGTAATAACTAAGACCAAAAACTATCTACAAGTAACCCTAAAAAGAAGAAAAAGAACATTGATATGAAGTCTAGTAGTCTTACTCTTGCTTCTATCTTCTTCCATTTCAATTTTGGAACACCTTCCAAAGCCCTTAATAAAGAATCTTTATTGAACTCCTTTCTATTGATCCACACAACTAATGCACTCTAAATAGCTTTAATTTATAAAATTTAGTGTATAAAATCTTCAAATCCCACACTGATCAACCCTAATAATTACTCAAATGACTTTAGCATATCATCTATCAATGGCATGGTAGTGCTCACGAATAAAATAAAAAACCACTAAGATTATGCACATTTTCAAGATTTTTTTTTTTTGTATCCAATCCAACATACTAATATACACAGCACAAACATTAACATATGTTTTAATTTAAAAAAAAATAATAAAAATAAACGTGTGTAAAAGGATGGTCACTTCAAATTTATTAATAACCAACTAATAACTACTCTAACAACTAACATTAAATTTCTCAACCTCCATTCACCAAAACTTTTTCACGATATTATTGTCTTTCAACTCGGCGGCTCCACCACTACCACGACGTCGCTCCTACGGCGGGACCCACTCTCCGGCGCGGCGGGTTTCTCGAGGAGGGAGTGGCGGCAGTTGGGGCAGGAGGAGTGGGAGAGGAGCCACGTGTCAATGCAGTGCACGTGGAATCCGTGGTTGCACTTGGGAAGCATTCGGACCCTGTCCCCTTTCTCGAACTCCCCGAGGCATATGGGGCACTCTGTGGCCGGGATGGTCTCGCCGGAGGCACCATACACCGCCACCGGGATGCGGCTGAGCTCACGCCGCTTCAGTCCCGTCCCGGCAAGGCGCGCCGCCGCCTGCTCCTCCGTCTCGTCGCCGAAGCGCCGCCCGCACCGCAGAGCACACCGCGCGATGGAGTTCAGCCCGAGCGCGCATATCAGCGCGCACAGCAGAGCCGCCAGGATGATGACCATGTTGGTGTCGAAGTTGGCGTCGCTGATGAACGTGTCGCGCGTGTTGTTGCCGTACGACGGCGGCATGCTCAGCTCCGTCTCCAGAAACCGCCGCTGCGTCATGGTTGATCGATGGCTCACTCCGAACAGAAAAAAAAAATATCAACTGGGTCTCTTCAATTTTGTGAAAAGGTTTAGACTTTGTGCTGAAATCTTGATGGGGTTGTGTTGGGGTGGGTGATTTTTGGGTTATGTGAGTGTTCTTGTGAGGATTGGGAATAGTGAAGGACACGGAAGAAGGGGGCTGAATTGGAGAATCCCTAGCTTTTTCTTTTGGGGTGATGAGATGAGGAAAATGAAAGGGTGAAATTTTGTTTTGGAGGGTGGTTGTTATCTGAACTGGGGACCGTTTTGCTGCTTGATTCCCAGCTTAACTCTTTCCACAGAGATGCATGGTCCTTATGAAACACAACAAAAGCAAAGTGCAAAATAGGTTCCAGATTGCAGAGAACATTGGACTCTACACTTTTTTTTACCTATAATTTCATTTCACTATATATAACATATATATAGTTCCTATTCTACCCATATACTTTTGGTATTGTCTTTCACAAAAAACACTCTTACATGAATCCGACACAATACTACATGTACTAGCAACAATTTTTGTCTGACTAATTAACACAACCACATACTCAAACTAAGACTAATGGTTAAATTAGTACAACTTTTTACATTTATAACATACATAATGAATAGGTAGGAGTGGCCCTGAGGGAATATATGATGCAAGTTTTTATCTTTTGAACTGGGAAGAATTTGTGGTGCATGAAGGGCAATTTATAGGAAGTGGGGCATGGTGAGTTGTTGGACTTAAAAGGAATCAAAAGCTGAAGCCTGGGGTGTCAGAGATACAGAGCAATTAACTTACACATGGAAATGAGAATCTGCGAGTAATTTAAGGATACAGTGGGGTCTGGTTGTCACAGGTGGTTAATTTACATACCTAATTACGATTAAAGCTTTGTAGAATAATACTAAGAAGTTTGGTAGCGAATCCAAAGCAATCCCTTTAATTTTACGGTTAAACTTGGGTGAATCTGTAGGGTTGGGTATGGACCAATGCAAAATAAGGTAGTCCCAAAATTTGAGTGTGACTTTCATTTCTTATAGTAGTGGAAAATTTCGTTGCCAATGTTTGATTTGGCTGTGGTTTGCTTTTGACATCAGACATAGCAGATGAGAATCAAAATAGAGAAAAAGATATACAAAAAGGAAAGGCAGAAAAAAAAAAAGACACAACGTTCAAAATATCTTTCTGTCTACCTTCAATTACCCTCTTCGCAGTTTGCAGTAGCTACCTTACCATGGCCTGCACCAAACTGTAGTATTTTGTTGCACCTTTTGACGTCGATTTCTGATGGGACACCACATAGTAAAATGTATTTTCTATCCTTAAAAAACAACACTAAAATCTCCACGTATCACTCCCTATAAAAAAACTAATTACATCCTCGTGTTAGGGAAAAATATTAACATGTTGGTAAATTTTTATAAAAAAAGGGTTAAACCTTGAGGGAGACCTGCGGAATAATTGGTATTAGTGAAATACAGAAAAATATCGTTCAACTTGTTGGATGGATCCAAGTTTTATAATTATATACATCAAATTCTTTTTGTCTATTTGCATAAATTATTTAAATTCTTTTGTTGTCAGAGGAACCAAATTTCAGTTGAATTTTTTTTTAGCGAGGCAAAAGGAAATGGGGTTGGTCACGGAATAACAGGTGATAAATAATAAAACGTAGCATACATTGAATTGAATTATGCACATCGATTTTTATGCCACAAAAGACCTAATGCGTGGCATGTCGGATCAGGCTTGCACTGCAGCAGGTGGACCCTAAAAAAATGAAACTATCAAATTTATGGCACCATTTACGATGGAATTTTCGTGGCAACATTACTGTCACAAGTGAAAACTTAGATTAATAATTGGGGGAGTTTAATTAATTGGTTCATTTATTCAGTACCTAATCTTATTTGTTCCAAGTCAATCAGTGTAATTAATATGGGTACTTATTTAGCATTCCACGAGTTTATATAACCACCACAATTGGCCATGGTTGTGTTCAGAGGATGGAATATTGGCGAGAGTTGTAGCTCAAGAAAACATAGCCACAAACAAAACCAACATTAATATCACCATAAGAGAAGGAATTAGTCTGGTCATTGTTATTGTTGTATATCATTCACCATAAATTACAAAATTGTAATACAATATACTAGGGATGGCAACGGGGCGAGGCGGGGACGGGTTTCACTATCCCATACCCATCCCCGCATAAAAAATTCATCCCCATCCCCATACCCAAACCCAACGGGTATCAAACTTTTTTCCCATCCCCATCCCCACCGGGTAATGGGTATAATCTCGTACCCATACCCGTACTCATGTTCTAACTACTTCAATATTAATTTTTTTATAAAAGAAAAAAAATTACGGTAAAGAAAACATAATATTATGAAATATTCAATATTAGGAGGATTTTCTTCGATGCCAAATACATTAAAATAAATTATAATTATTTATATTTTATATTAGAATACCAAATAAAATTTCATGTGAACCAAAACATTTATTAAATTTGCAAACTACAACATTAATGAACTTAGTTGATAA
>Ga0214545_1006531_pt1 | contig 20251 bp, 8 predicted proteins | sample CNSS4metaG_FD_160064 | JGI IMG/M metagenome (GOLD analysis project Ga0214545, IMG submission 160064) | Root nodule microbial communities from cowpea collected in UCLA plant growth center, Los Angeles, California, USA - CNSS4 | ecosystem: Host-associated > Plants > Roots > Nodule | place: USA...
ATGGCTTCGGTTCTTCTAACAACCGAAGCCATAGGGTTTATTTAGGGTTCGAAAATCGCGAACCCTCTTCTTCCTCCCCGCGCCAGCCTCTGCAACTCTCTCTCTCTCTCTCTGCTGCCTCTCTCCTCTGCACCACACCTTCCGGCCAATGCAACCACCACGCGACCTCCTCCTCCGACCACCATTTTGTGTCTCTCTCTCGCGCGCTCTCTCTCTCGCGCGCTCTCTCTCTCTCTCTATTGTGGTTTCTATCGTTGGGACTTCCGACAAGGGTGTTCCATTTTGATTTGATGCAGGAACGTTATGCAGGTTCGAATCTGGTGCTGCAATGGATTTGGTGCTGCAATGAATCTGGTTCACACGCGTTCATGGCGGTCCGGTGACAATGGCTGACGACATCAGGTTTCCTGGAGCTTTCATGGCTTTTTTTGCAGTGAGCGACTTCAAGAGCGGTGTTGTTTCGTTTCTAGTGCAGGGATGGCGTTGCGGCAACGAAGATGCTGGTGCGTGGTGCTGATTTGTGGAGGTTCGTTCATGGTGTTGCTCGTCGCTGTTGTGCGTTGCAGGTGCAGTGGCTATGGTGGCGGAGCTTCTCTTCTCCTCTGGTGGCTGCTGGTGCGCGAGTATAGAGGCGCTGTTGCAGTGTAGTGGTGCGTGGAGAGAAGATGGAGGTGCTGCTCACGAACGGTGGCTGCTTGCGACGTTGACGCTGCAGTGCGAGGCTGATGGCAGTGGGAGGCGCTGAAATGGTGGTCCGGCGATGTGGCTTGTGCAGGTGCGTGGTGGTCGTGACTAGTGGTGGCTGCCGGCGAGAAGGATGGAGGAGATGATGATGTGGCAATGTATGATTGGCCAGATTTAAAAAAAAGAAGCCCATATGGCCTCGGGTGTACCCAAAACCGAGGCCAAAGGGGTATCAAATTAAAAAAGAAAAAAAAAAGAAGCCCATATGGCCTCGGGTGGAACGTAAAATCGAGGCAGAAGGGGACTCTATGGCTTCGGTTCTTAACCGAGGCAAAAAGCTATGACCTTTTGGCCTCGCCCCAATATGCTTCGGTTCCCGAACCGGTGCAGAATATTGAAAACAACCGCTGCTAAAGACCCTTTCTGCACTGGTGCTAGTGTCTTTAAATTAAGTTTCTACTTTAATAATCAAGAGGGAAGACACCAATACTAATGAAATTTCAATCAAGGTTAGCTATCTATAAAGTTAATTGATATTAGTTATTTTTAATTTATATATGTTTTTTATCTTTTATTATTTTTTTACAAATATTTTAATAATATATTACTTTATAATCAAGTATGAGGTCAGAGTTTTATACAAAAAATACAAATGTGTTAGGAATTCAAGTGAGTCTAAGTCTAGTATTGGTTAGAAATGAGTAAGTGGAACATTATATAAGAATAAAGACTCATAAATTCATTAAATTTATTGTCTTAAGGTTTTGAGTTAAGAGTGATGTCAATATTTTATGTAGTTAAACTCATATCTTATTAATGTTATATCTTTAATATTATAGACACCCATTTATAACATAGTATGTCTATAAATAACAAAAGGAATCATGGAGAGAATAGTTGTTATACAAAGATGAAAAAGATATAGATAGTAAAAAAAAGGTTATAAAAGGAACAACGAATCATAAAAAGAAAGTTATAAATAGAAGAAAAATAAGAGTCAAAAGTAGGCAAGAACATACAACTTTAAATTATTCAACTTTAAGCATAACTTCTTAGATATAGTATGTGGAATTATCTTACCCATTATTCCATACTTTGAACTTTGTCATTTTTTTAACTATATTCTTTTTGAATGATCTTTTTCCACACACCATTTCCATATTTTCACTCGACCTTAACTATTTTATTACTTATTTAAACATTTTAAATATATTAAAATAGTACGATTAATCCTTGTTATTATAATTTATTGATTTATCAAATCAGTGTTTAATACAGTCTCAGTAATAAGATAAATTAAACAATACCGTATTAAATAATTTTGTAAGTAAAATTATTTCCTAAACCATTTTTTAATTTTTTTTATCGATAAAAAATAAAAATATATAAAAACAAAAGGTTCTAAAGAATTTTAATGATTATATAAAGTTCAACACTATTTAGAAAAACTCTACGAAGGTCATAGCACAAATTTGCTTCAAGATTTCTAAAGATTAAATATTTTGTTTACTCCAAGAATTCTAACAATTAAATATTTTTTTCACTACTCACAATCAAATGTTACAATAAATATATACTTGAAATTTATAAAAGAAAAAAAGACATCAAACACAATAACATTAAGTAATACAAAAATCATCATCCTCTTCTTCTGACCTTAAGTCATTTTCTTCCGACCTTAAGTCATTTGTAAAGTTATTTTTTCATTTATTAAATTATTTACAATGTTTGATACATTTTAGTTTAAATGTCAGTTTAAATCATTATTTAACGCATTTATAAAATTAATATGTTTGAATTAAAATAATTATATTTATTTACTTTTTTAAATTTAAAAACTAAATTGTATAAAAAATTTAGACAAAAATAATTACAATTTCACGATTAAGTTTAAGGAATAAAAACAAATCCTACTTTATCATCTTTGTATCTTAGAAATGTATGGTTTTGTAACTGAAATACCTACAAATAAAAAGTAAAACTAATACTTAAGGACTTGAATTTTGTTTGGCTCCAAATATTTTTAACTTCAAATCTCACTTTTTATCCTTTCCCCTTCTTTCGTTCTTCCATTTGGAACTGTAGACTCTTAACCGAAAAAATTATCATTGAAAATACAAATATTATGACACTCCATTATCCAAATATATGTATAATAACGAAAGAAAGTAATTAACACAATTCAAAAATAATTACTATATTTTAAATTAATTTAGTGAGAGACTTCTAAAAAAAAATAGTTATCAAAATTATACAAGAATATATTTTATTATAAGTTTTATAAAATCTTCATTAAATCATGTTCTGGATATGTCAAAGATGAAGAGAGAGATGTATCACATTATTGGGTTTATATTTAATCTAAACTTTAACACTTAGTATATAAATATAATATAATATATAAATAAAATTAGTATCCTTGAAATTACTTAATCTTAGGGGACCTTTTGGTGTGTGGGTTTCAAGAATGGGTTTATATTTAATCTAAGTTTCATCAGAAAGAAAAAAAAAATATATTAATGATTATTGACGATAAAAATTTGTTAGTATCAAGTTTATTAATGAATATAAAAATTTTGTCAATAATTTTTTAATGGTAAATATCATGGTTTATTTTTCTTCTTCCTTTGTTATATTTGATTTCTTCTCTTTTTCCTCGTCTCTTTCTCTGTTGCTAATGTATTGTCTCCTCTTCTTTCTCTTTCTCCTTTTCATTTTCATCTTACTCATCCCAATTAATTTATAATAAATATTAAGTGAAACTACAGGAAATTTGACATATTTTAACACACGGATAATAAAATTTCTAAATTATAAAGATTTTAAGTTACACATAAAATTTAGTGACAAATTTTACCGATTGATCTATTATCAACAAATGTTTTCATTGGTAATGAAAATTTTAAAATCCATTAATAAAATTTGTCAATAAATTATATTTTACAAAAACAAATTTCCCTAGAGTAATTTATTAATTTTTTGTAGTATTTAGGTTTACCGTTGATAGTATTAATTTAAGTTTGACCAAAATAAGGGAGGACTTAACCCACAAAATATATTTTTTTAAAAAAAATTTTAGAGAGGACTTTACCCTCACTATTATTAATATTTTTTTTTAAATATAAAATGTTAATGACAGTTACGACTAATATATTTCTAAAAATAAAATATGGATACAGAGGAATGACGAATGAGCTTTAACATCATTTTTGTAAGTCAATCGTGGCAGTCTCACTCCAATGAATTAGCTCTCCCTATTATAAGGATGAACTCATTTGTTGAGATTTATTTTTTTATTTTCTTTGCACAATTTGTAATGTTAATGATGTCACTTAAGGATAAGTTATTCATATATACCCGAAACCGGTTCCTTAACACTTAATATACATTTAAAAAGAAAATAAAAATAATCAATTTATAAGTTATATAATGTGATATGAAGAAAAATAGAAAAATAATATATATATATATATATATATATATGTAAGTATGAATAATTACTATTTGTGCAACTTTAATAAGTTGTATATTAAAAAGAAATACATTAAAAGAAATTATCATATTTTTTTCTAAAATTGACAGGAAGGACAAGTGTATTCTACTGGGCTTGTTTGTTTATACATACTAAATTAACTGTTATTTTTTCAAATAATTGGTAATCAGCGTAATTGATAATAAACATGATTACTTATTATATTATATGATTGATACGTATGATACTTATATGATGTATTAATTTTTATGTAAATATTATTTGTATTAACTAGTTGATTTATTATTTATTTTCTTTATGGATTACATGTTGTATATATAAGTAGAAATTTTCTTATTATTAATAATACATAAATGAGTTGTTTCTTATTTTCTCATTTTTCTTTCTTATTAGATTCATTTCATATGTTTCAACCAACTGAGGGTTACATGAAGTTTTTTTTTATTTTTTAAGGACAATGTTCTCCGTGTCTCAATCCTTTCTTCATTTATAATTTTATCTTATATTTTTATTCTTGTGATAAGAATTGTTTGACTTTATCAATTTTCTTCTCCTGTCTTATTATTATTATTATTTTTATTATTATGGTGATTACTATTATTATTATTATTATTATTTTATGTGCTAGTTCTAAACAAGCAAAATGTTACAAAATTTGAATTTGTAACCCTTGATATTACAAGGAAAAATTACTTATATTAGATATTAGATGTTGAAATACATTTAGATGCAATGGTCTTGGTGATACCATTAAATAAAGAAATAAAGCATCTGAGCAACTAATTTGTTACTGCGAGAACAATATTGTGAACAAAGATTTCACAAATATTATGAATTTATTTCATGCCTTTATATGGCTGAACAAAGCAATGAAGCTTTTGATGAAAAATCATGAGATCCATCCAATCTGCTCCATTCCCAGAAGTGAATGCATCAATAAATATTATGAATTTAATTCATGTATTTGTATGATTGAACAAAACAATGAAGCTTTTGATGAAAAATCATGAGATCCATCCAAAATCTGCTTCATTCCTATAAGTCAATGCATCCATAAATATTATGAATTTATTTCATGCTTTTGTACAGTTGAACAAAGCACTCAATTTTTAATAGAAAATCATGAAACCTGTCCAATTGGTTGCTTCATTTCTAGAAGTGAATGCAACAACATTTTATTTATATTTTCATGATCGTGGTATTGATTATAGACATGGTTATAAAGAAAATTTCAAAGACACATTTTGTCACCAGAAGTGGCATAATAATGTGAAAAAGGGAAAAGAAAAATGTGAAAATATTGACAAATAAGACGAAAATATATATTATCATTACGATAGTAAAGACCATTTGAGTTGTACTTGTCGTACATCAAAGCATCTTACAAATAATAGAAACATATTTTGCTTATGAAGATGGTGATTCTGATTATGGCCATATGGATGTTACTCATCTTAATATTATTTGTTTTTTTGTCTAAACCAAATGGAAGCATTGATCACCTCATTGGTTATGAGAGTGTTAAAAAAAATCTCATATTGATATATATGTTTATATGAAAAATGAATGTTGGCACCAACATTGATGATGAAGATATGTGTCTAATTAATAGTGCAACAACTAATACAATTCTTAAGAGTAATTTTTTGGTAATGTAACACATCAATGTTAGTATTATTTATATTACTACAAATATATGTGAAGGCTCCAAAAGAGCTATTATACTTCTATCCAGAAGTTGAATAGAAACTTATTAAGTTTTAAGGATATTAGTCTAATAGATATCATATTGAGACAAACAACGATGAAAAAGATATGAAATATCTTTATATCTCTACAATTGAGTTGAAAAAAAATGTGTATTGGAGAAATTATCAAACTTTTCTTATAGTTTACACATATATTAGTACAATTAAGATGCATGTCATGGTAAACTAGAAGTTTACGAATCAAAATGAATGCCTTGTTTGGCATTATCAATTGCATGGTTTGTACTACACATATATCAGTACAATTAAAATGCCTCTCATGGTAAACTAGAAGTTTACGAATCATAATGAATTCCTTGGTTGGCATGATCAGTTATTATGATGTGAAAAGAAAAGGTTGAAAAACTCATGTGGACGGACATTTAAGAGTCAAAAGACTTCTTCAGACCAATGAGTTCTCATGTACTATACATTCACAAAGGAAAGTTGATAATAAGACCATCATAAGCAAAATTAGAAATGAGTCAATCTCATTTTCAAAACGAATGCAAGGTGATATTTGTGGTCCAATACACCCACCATGTGGATCATTTCATGGTTTTGATTGATGCATCAACTAGATGATCACATCTTTTTTTATTATCAATTCGCAATCAAGTATTTGCAAAGTTATTAGTACAATTCAGAGCTCACTTCTCAGATTATCCGATTAAAAAGATCATTTTTGATAATATTAGTGAAATTACATCTCATGCTTCTCATGAGTAATGTATATCAATTGGAATTGAAGTTGAGCATCCAATAGCACATGTTCATACTCAAAATAGACTTGCGAAATCATTACTAGAACGTCTAAAATTGGTTGTAAAACCATTACTTATGAGAGCTAATCTTTTGATGGCTACTTGGAGATATGCGATTTTGCATATTGCATTATTGATTCGCATCAAGCCAACAAGTTATCACAAATACTCTATTATGTAGTTGGTTTTTGGTTGGTGACCTAATATTCTCATGTAAGAATTTTTTGAATGTGGTGTATATGTTTCAATTTTCCCACCAAAAGGGACTATGATGGATCCTCAAAGACGATTGAGAATATATGTTGAATATGATTCTCCCTCAATAATAAAATATCTTGAACTAACAATAGTTATACTTATTTACAGTTCGACTTTTCGACTATTACTTTGATGAATAAGTTTTTCCAACATTAGGGGGAGAAAGAAAACAATTGGAAAAGAATATTGGTTGAAATGAATTATAATTATCTTATCTTGATCCTCGTACAAAAGAATGTGAACCATAAGTTCAAAGGATAATTCATTTACAAAATTAGTCAATCCATTACCAAATGTTCTTATATACCAACTGCTAATGCTTCAAGTATATTACTCTTTATGTAAATATTTGTATTAACAAGTTGATTTGTTTACTTTATGGAATACATGTTGTTGTATTTATATATAGGACTAATGCTTCAAGTATATTACTCTTTATGTAAATATTTGTATTAACTAGTTTATTTGTTTACTTTATGGAATACATGTTGTTGTATTTATATATAGGACTCTTCTTATCAGTAATAATACACAAATGCACAAATGAGTTGCTTCTTATTTTCTCGTTCTCTATCCTTTTTCTCCTTCTCCTCTTTCTTATTAGTTTCATTTCATAACAATTATATTATTTTATTATGTTAAAATTTAATTATTACATTTTAAATATTAATGTGTAATTTAATTTCACATTTAATAACTTTTTAACACATTTGTTTATATAGCTTTTTCTTATGCTATTTTATTTAAATTAAAAATATTATTCGTGAAATCTAAATTTTAAAATCAACATAAAATGAATTCATTGAAAAGAAGAAGAAAAAACACGGAAGAGAGTAAAGAACTTAAAAATCATCACAAAACAAATAAAACCATTAGTCTTAATAATTAGTTAGAAGACGAATAAAAAAAAAAATATATATATATATATATATATATATATATATATATATATATATATATATATATATATTAAAAGATATATTAGACAATAAATACATAAAAAAAATTAACTTTATATAGTTTACTCTAACATTACTAATTACTTTTTATCAATTTCTTTTTATTAAATTATACATATACTTTATTTACTCGAAAAGAACCCTTAATTTATTCTGTTAAAAAAAGTAGAAAATTGCTTAAATTGGAAATAGACAATTCCATTGAAGTACGATTTTTTCTATTTCCATACAGATAACTGAATCCAGACCATGTAATGTAAGCCTTCATCATACGAAATTCACTCACTTCGACTATCAACCTAACAAACCAAACTTCACTTTAATAAGGCTTTTTTTCAATTTTAAATCCGTATTTATAAAATAAGATTAATTGACTTTCTTTTACAAGTTATTTCAATATTATTGTTTTTAATTATTAAGAATAAAATCAACTAAAAAATAGATTATTTAACTAAAATAATCAACATACATACATGACAACTTTGATCTTTAATTCAATTAAGATTACAAAGAAATCATTATTTATTGTAATAACTTTCCTTTCTTAAAAAAAACCTATAAATCATTACACTTAAATATTTAAATTATTTTATTTTTTTACAAGTGTAAAAAGTTATAAGATAAAAATGTAAAAAATAAAATAATTTAAGTATTTAGGTGAAATGATTTGATGTATATATTAAAAAAAATTATTGTAACATGTATATATAAGTTGTAATTAAGTTTATTTACTAATTTGGTCTCAAAATTGAAAATGAAAAAATTAGATTATTTTAAAAAATAGGGTGCTAAATTAAACCAAAAATTTAAAATAGAGGACTAAATTGAAAACAAGTTTTACCACTGTCCCGTGTCATGACTGTAAATTGCCACGTGGCACGATAATAACATGACACATGGCAGATTATAAATTTTCAGAAAAAATAAAATTTAAAAAAAAATTAAAAAAAATTAAAAAAAATTAAAAAATTAAAAATTTCACAATTTGACACGTGTTCTATACGAACACAATTTTAACTCCAACTTAACAGAGATGACCAAATTATATCCTTTTGGATAATTGGAAAAATAAATTAAACTAACAAACTATGGACACCAAATTGAACTAAACCAGAAAATTAGGATATCAAATAAATAATTATACATAATAAATATTAGTGTTATTTCTCTTTAAAAATCTCAATCTTATTTACACTTTCTATAACATACCACATCACATTACAAATTATCCACTATTTATTATATAACTATCATTACTCTTTTAATATACAAATACAAAAATATTATATTTACTACTAATAATAGTAATAATATTTTATATTATTACATATATAAAGATGACTCATTTTCTTAACGTATGTTGAACCATTTTATTTATTTTGTTTTATTTACATATTTTCTTTCATTTCTCAAGTTTCATTTATTTTTTGTAATCACTTTAAAGTTTTTTATTCTCTTAAATCTCATTTTTTTCTTTCTTAAATTAACTTTTTAAATTAGAAAACAGCATCAAATAAATAAATATATATTAGATTAAAAATATAAATTATTAGTACTTCTAGCATACTTTGAACATTGAGGAACTCCAAAATTTTCTCCATCTAATCTTAGCAGTGATTGTCTTCTCATTGCAATAATAAATAAATGTTAAATCGAACCTCCTCACCACACTCCATGAGAAGAAACCCTAAAATTTTTTATTTCCCAACTATTGCAAGTATAGGACGACGAGCAAGAATGAATGGGAGACATTACGAGTCTTAATAAATGATGAGACAAGTTCAACTCTCTTTCAAACCCTTATTTTCAAATGTTAGGAGAACATAATCTCTTTCTTAAAACGTAAAGTAAGAACCGTTTGCCAACAGATAACGGAAAGGACTGATTTAATATACATTTACAAAAATGAAGACAAAATTGAGATCAACAAAAATAAGATGACCAATTTAAAATTTCTGAATCAAAACGAGAACCAATGCAATATTTTAACCTTAAAATAAAATAAAGTAAAAGACATGATAATACCGAAACTAATAGTAATAGTATATTATTTCAAGTTTCAAAACTATCGAGTTTCATTACAGAAAAACCAAAAACGAACACCAATAACCATTCGAACTCCATTACTAAACTAACACAAACTCTCCGTTCCACCGTCATTACAGAGCCTCCTACTCCGTTCGCAACCACTTCATTCACCAACAAAGAATGCTTCAGTCTCGGTTAAAACCTGTAACGGCATTCGCGGCGAAGCCGTCACCGTTGGTGGCTTTCGTAACGGTAATCGTCATTGGAGTGGTGGGGTTTTATTCCCTGCATTTCCCTTTCCGTTCCGCCGCTTCCCTCGACGCCTCGCGCTTCGACCACGTGTTCCTCTCGTCCTCCTCCAACGCCACGATCTCCAGCTACCTGCGCGCGCTCACCGTGCACCCTCACCTCGCAGGAACAAAACCCGCCTCCCTAACCGCGCGCTACGTGCTCAACCACTTCACCGGCCTCGGGTTCCGAACCACCACCGCGAGGTACCGCCCGCTGTTGTCGTACCCGCTGCGCTCGTCGCTCTCGGCGCATTTTAGTGACGGTTCGAGTTTGGAGTTTCGGTTGGGGGAGGGAGAGGGGAACGGGGAGGTGGTGGCGCCGTACCACGCGTACTCGCCGTCGGGGTCGGCGTGGGCGGCGGCGGTGTTCGTGAACTACGGGCGGGAGGAGGACTTCCGGTTGCTGGCGGCGGCGGGGGTGGGGGTGGCGGGGTGCGTGGCGGTGGCCAGGAGCGGCGGTGGAGTGGGGCGTGGGGCGGTGGTGGAGGCGGCGGAGAGGCATGGTGCGGCGGCGGTGGTGGTGTTCGGGGATGGGGATACGTGGCCCCGGGGTTTTGAGAGGGGACACGTGATGAGAGGGGGGATTGGGGACCCGCTGAGTCCTGGGTGGGGTGGGGTTGATGGCGGCGAGAGTTTGGGTTTGGATGATAATGAAGTTTTGAGAAGGTTTCCTAAAATTCCTTCCATGCCTTTGTCTTCTGAGGCTGCTGAGAGGATCTTGGCCTCACTTGGTGGAGCTCCTCTGCCCTTGGATTGGAGGGGTACCCTAAAGTCCTCCAAGGTTAGGAATGTTGGTCCTGGCCCCACCATCCTCAACTTCACTTATCAGGTAATTTTGTTTAGCTTCTTCAGATTTTATTCCATGCACATGCATGTAAAAATTGAGATTTGTTCATGTTTTGTGCCATAAATTTTCTGGAGAAGAAATTTTGAATTTTTAGGCTGTCTAAGCTTGTTCACTTCTACATCTTCTATCGCAAAACTCAAACAATTTTGATTACATTTATGGTTATTGGCTTTTGATTACATTTATGGTTATTGATTAACAGTATACAATTCTCGTGTATCCATGATGCACTGAGAGTGAAATTTTTTTTACTAGTCAGTTGTTTTAGGTTCGAACTTCAAAGTAATAATTAGTATAAAAATAAAGAAATTTTGTATGCTGTGACATCCCATTTAATAGATAAGTTATAATAAACAAAATATCATATAATCATAATATAAAATAAATCACGCAAATAGTATACAAGAATTAACCTTTTACAAATATCCAAATATATCGGAAAAGGAATACTAAGACACAAAATGCTACAAAAATTTTTCATGATGGAAAAGGAATACTAAGGCACGAAACAATGCTACAGACATGTTTCATGACGTAAATTCAGTTCTTCAAAGAGACTCAACAATGAGCAAGAACCATCATCACTTATCTAAACAACATCTCCTTCATCATGGTGATCATCAGGAATTTTCACATCTGCTCACCTCAAAGTTGGTGATCATTGCAAAAAGGAAAAATCAAACAAGAAACAACACATATAAAAAGGGTAAGCAAGTGAAAATAATTTTGATATACATGCAAACAGATAATAAGCAGACAATTCATTGAGCACACACAACATGTAATAGCAAACAATCAAAGATCCTCTAACTTGATTATCTGGATAAATGTAATGGGATCGAATCACGAGTTGTTTGCACTTGTAGTGGCCTCTACTGCTCTGCAGAGTCATTGCGAATGGGTTTCACCTTACCACTTACCAGTCTACTCTATGTGAGTCTGACTGATTCATTAGACCTTGCTTGAATCCTCATTTCATTACATACACTACAACAACAACACCATAAAATCTTTCCTAGAGACTCATGAAATTACGTCAAGCACATGCCATAAATATATCCTCACACATCCATTATCATTTCATATTAAGCAAAACAATTTCAGTCTCATTACATCACATAAAACATACATGGCATCATTCTTTGTACTGTAAAAAGTAAATAAATCCGTCATGGAACCAATTCAGTAATTACAGTTTCCCTACACAAGTCTCGCTCATGCTAGAAGTCTTCGCTCATCCTCTTCCTCAAGCGAACACTTTTCGCCTGGACGAGAGTTCAAATAGTGGCATTGTGGAGTTTTTGCGAGTTCTCGCTTGAGCTAGATTACTCTTCACTCAAAATAGAAGTTCGTCACCTGAGCGACAACTCGAGCAGAAACCTGGGCGAGAGTAGCAAAAAACTCACCCAGGTTTCTGCTACTCTCGCTTAGGCGAGAGTTGCTCGCTTGGGCGAAAATAGCAGGCAGATCCAGAAACGCAAGCACAACTTCACCCAACATATTCATATTTTCAATCAACACAAACGTCAAACAAGCATTTAAAAATGTGATTCAGCAACCAACACACATGCAATACTCTTAAAAGCTTTAAACTCTAGTTTCCCTTACCTTGAAACTGAAAGCAAAACTGCGGGGAAGATGCCCTGACGGTAGCATCACCACAGCTCCAGAAACAAACTAGAGGGCTGAAAAACATGACCACAGGATCGAAGATGAGGTTCTAAGGAATAATCCATGACAAAACCAACACAATAAAATTGGAAAAGGAGAAAAAAATAGTAGTTTGAGCTTAACTTACATAAAAGAAAGAACGTTCTGCTAGCTGAGAGGAGGGTTTCGCAACTGCCCTAGCTCAGTTTTTTCTTCAAAGGAGAAGAAAGAGTTGGAACTGTTTTGCATGCATGAGAAAAAGAGTGCAAAGCTGAGTGGGAAAGCTGAAGGGTTTTCTGAAGTGGAAACAAGTGGCTAGCCTAAGGCCTTTTTAGTCATCTGGGCCCAAAAGTTTAAAACAGAAGTGGGTTTTACATATGTACTATTTTCTCTGAAAGTCTTTTATACAGTCAACTAACTAAAATCACTCTAAATATAATTTAAGACAACCATGACAAAAGTGAACTCTTTCATCATACGCAACCACTTATGATTAGATGTGTAATCTAACGAAATTCTCGTTTGCATTATTAACAAAAATAGATCAACTTAGATATTGTCAATTTAATTTTTTTTTTTGCATTAATATTTATCAGAAAACACATAATATTTAGATGTGGTAAAATAGTCAAATTCACTAATTATTTGTGCGAAAGAAATTAACCTTGTACTTAAATTAAAGGACAAAAGAGAAAATATTCAGTGAAATGTTGAGTATTTTTGAAGTTCAGGTTTTTGGCCATGTCTAATATGTGCCTAGGTAAACGTTAACCAAAACCTTGTAACATGAAAGCATTTCTAAACATCCTGGATATAGTATCCAATTTATTGTTCGTGTCTGTTGTTGGAATGTTTTTGATTATGACAGTATATCGAATTTTTTTATGCTCATCTTAACAACTAATAGACATTAATGTAGTACAACAATATTTAACTATGCTGTATGTTTTCTGTGCATGTTTTCGTCTGGCTTATTTGGTTTTTCAGGGAGAAATGAAAGTGGCCACCATTGAAAACGTTTTTGCCATTATCAAGGGACGGGAAGAATCTGATCGCTATGTTCTGCTTGGGAACCATAGAGATGCATGGACATATGGTGCTGTTGACCCCAACAGTGGGACAGCTGCCCTACTTGACATTGCTCGTAGATATGCTATTCTATTGCGTTTGGGGTGGACTCCACGGAGGACCATCATTCTATGCAGTTGGGATGCAGAGGAATTTGGAATGGTAGGTAGCTCCACTAATCTTGCGTTCATCATGGTTAACCACTTTCATTATGTGGCCACTGGATATTCATAAATGATAAGTCAATGAATCTGGACACATCTGGTGAAGTGAAAGTGAAACTCTACTTCCATTTGTCTTATTTACCTAAATTTGTTGCCACTATCTTGAGTAAGTCTCTTTCACACGCGTTAGAGTCTTTGATAAGATTTTTGCTTTAAAAGTTAATGCATAGTTGGTGCTTTTTATCTTGATCAATTTGCTTTATTTCAATGATGATGATGATGGTGTCACTTCTAGTAATGTGCTCTCTAAATCAAGTTTATCTGCTTCTGTAGATAGGATCCACAGAGTGGGTTGAACAAAACCTTGTTAATCTTCGTTCAAAAGCTGTAGCATACCTTAATGTAGACTGTGCTGTTCAAGGGCCTAGTTTCTTTGCTGGCTCAACTCCTCAGCTAGATGATCTCCTTCTCGATATCATCAAAAAGGTATTTGAAGTGATTATACATGCATATGCAAATCTGCATGTGGGTAGTGTTTGAACATGGTTGATCATGGTATTTGATTAATGCTTTACATCAATTGCCATGTCTGTTTATTTCAGGTCAAGGATCCTGACTCTGATGAGGGTACAACGATTTATCAGAATTGGGCAGCTGGTGGTGGAAAATCTAATGTAGGACTAACTTCTTGGCTGTATAGATGCCTTTCGAGTTTTGATAGATTCATATTTATTGTTTTCCCTTTTTCCTCTCACTGTTTTATTTAGGAAACTAATTTGAAATTGAAAAAAAAAAAAAAATCTTTCAACATTAATTGATGATGATGAAAAACCATATATTTGCGGCTTAGCAGTTTTATCTTGGTTGATTGCAGATTCAAAGGCTGGGTAGAGTTGATTCTGATTTTGCTCCATTTGTGCAACATGCAGGGGTTCCATCTATTGATATGTATTATGGAAAAGGTACAGATTTCATTGATATGAACTAAAAGGGTTCCATATGATTTGAGAAAAAGTCGTGCAAAAATGTATCAGATACTCATGCATTATGTGTTGAATAATGTTATGTCTTTTCTGTAGATTATCCTGTCTATCACACTGCTTTCGACTCCTACAACTGGATGACAGAGTTTGGAGATCCATTCTTTCAGCGCCATGTTGCTGGTTTGATTTCTTGCTTAATACCCTTCTTAGCAAATGAAATTACTATTTTATTGGCGAATCCGTGTGTCAATCACGAGATGATATATCTTTTCTGTTCTTTGTTGTATCAGTTACTGGAATTTGGGGGCTTCTAGCTCTTCGCCTTGCTGATGATTCCATTATACCTTTCAATTATGTGTCTTATGCGGATCAGTTACAGGTATTCCTTTATCGTCATAAGTATTGTGATCTACTTCTTGCTAAGTACTATCTTTAGATATTAGAATTTCAAACCAGGAGTAAGTTTTAGTTAGATGGTTGATGACAAAATTATATGTTTATGAATTTTATCACTGCACTTCTATATCTTCCATCAATTCCAAAACATTCCTGTATCATTTTTGATTACTTAATCTTCGCTACTTTGGACAGGTGTACAATGACAAATTGAGCAACTTGTTAGACAAGCAAATTTCTCTACATCCACTAACTGCGTCGATTCAAGAATTTGCTTCTGCTGCCAAAGAAGCTAATGAGGAATCAGAGGTAAAACGAAACTGCAATGGATTGTAATGTATTAGCATTATTTATGATTTAAATTTGACATAATTACTCTTACTTATCCTCCTGCCTTCTTCTACTTGTCTCTATGAACTGCAGAAACTGAGACTGCAAGAAAATTCAGATCATTTTGTGAATATGAAGATACGAGCATTGAATGATAGACTAATGCTTGCGGAAAAAGGCTTCTTGGATGTTGACGGACTTCGAGGAAGACAATGGTTCAAGCATCTTGTGAGTGTGCTTGCTTTCACTCTGCCTGTTAGAACTTTCATTAATGTTTAAGTTGACAAATACTTTCCCACTTATGAGATTAGATACTCTTCTGGTGCTAGTTGTAGGTTGAAAGATGTGATTGTAAGTTTAGGTTAAGAAACCTACCAACTTGACTGTCAGAGATCACCAGATTATGGTTATATTTAAACTTTTCATGTGATAAATTGCTTATTTGTATTAATACATTACATTACTGTACAGGTTTTTGGGCCTCCCAGAGACCAAGAAAGCAAGTTGGATTTCTTCCCTGGAATCGCTGACTCTATGTCCGAGATGTTTAAAATGAGTGAAAAAGAAAGGTTGGCTGCTATTCAGCATGAGCTTTGGAGGGTTGCCAGAGCTATTCAAAGAGCTGCTTCAGCACTAAGAGGAGATTTGGCCTAAGCCTAGTGGAAAAGATGGAAATATTTATCTTAGTTGAACAGTAAATTTCAGTTTCTATTTTTTGCAATAGTATGATTAGTCCAAGCTTCATTTTTACCTGTAAATGTCGCACTCTACATTTAGGTTAAATCACTTGCCTTCTTTGTTTATTTGTTTCTTTGATGAGAATTCTCTTTTTTAGTCGGCTTAAATGAACTTCATTGTTTTCTCTGGTTTGCTTTTTCCTTTTAAAGACTTACCAAAACAATATGGTAGTTATGATCTACTTTACTTTAATTATATATGGAGTTTTCTTTTCAATAATTAAAATATGTAAGATGAAAACAAGTTGATTTATTGTGAAACACTGAACTGAACAATATTTTGCCATAACAGGGCAGATGCTAATTCAACCTGCTAACATGTTGAGACACACCCCTTTAATAGATAAACTAATAAATAAAATATCACATAATCATAAATAAATAGAGCAAGAAACATAAAGTATTAAAGAATTAAGCTTATATACTTATTCAAAGTATCCTGACGAGAAGAGAAGATCAATGGCACAAAATAATGCAATAATGTATTTTATAAAGCAAAATAGTCTAGTCAAAGATTGCTCAAATAACAAAGAACTTAAAATAAAATTGTTCTTCAAAAAAAGATTCACAATAAACAAAATCCAAGACAGCTAAACTACATTGTGACACCATCATCATGGTGGTCACCAGGGGTCTCTACATCTGTTCACACTAATACTGGTGATCATTACAAGAGGAGAATCAAATAAGAAAACAGACACAAAAAGAAAGATTAAGCTAGAGAAAAATAATTGTTAAGCAAGTAGATTTTAAATAGACAATTTAGTAAGCATATAAGACATATGATAGCAAATAATAAAAGACCCTCTAACTCCATTATCCAGATACATGTAATAAAATTGGATTCACTGGTTTCTTGCACTTGTGGTAGCCTCTACTACTCTGCAGAGTCATTGTCAATGGATTTCACCTTACCACACACAAGGTTAGGTTAGTCAATGATCATCTAAGACCATTATTCTGCTAGAAACTAAGACCTCCTGCTACTCTCACAACTTGAACCAGTTTGTTCTATGTGAGTCTGACTGATTCATTAGAGTGTCAGGATACAACCTTATTGAATCCTTATTTCATTACATACATTACAACACCACCACCACCAAAGTCTCCCCTAGAGACTTAGGGAATTACGTTAAGCTCAAATAGTACACATATTATCTCAAAACATAATCATCTCATGCCCAACATATGAAATACAGTTCCAAATATAACACCATACATGAACAACATCATTTATCATACTTTTAAGGAGTAAAACAGCCAATCATAGCAGAGAGCAAGTAATAAAACACATCCTTGCACCAGTCTCGCTCAAGCTAGAAGTCTTCATTCAAGCGACGAAGGTTCTCTCGGTTAAGCTAGACATTCTTGCCTGAGCGAGAGCTCAAACTGTGGCACTGTGAGTTTTTCGCGAGTTCGCTTAAGCGGGACCTTCTCGCCTGAGCGAGATTGCTCTTTGCTCAAAACTGAAGTTCCTCACCTGAGCAACAACTCGAATAGAGACAGAGGTGAGTTTTTGCTACTCTCGCTTAGGCGAGAGTTGCTCGCTTGGACGAGAATAACAGGTTTCTCACGCATGCTCAGCCAAAATCCAAAATCAAACCATTGACAATTCATTTTCATACCCACACAAGGATCATCCAAGCATTTTAAATAGGAAATAGAACCAAAACAGGCAAGATATTTCAAACACGTTAAAACCTTAGCTTCCCTTACCTTGACTGAAAGCTAACTTGAGGAGAAGAAAGCCCTTAGTGGAAGGAACACCAAGACCTGAAACAACTTAAGGAGCTGAAAACATAAGCACGGGTAGACAAAATTGAGACCACAATAGAGACTGAGGTTGAACCAGAGTTTCAAAACAGAAAAGAAACAAAAAGAGATACGGGATTGAGTTCTACTTACGCGGAAGGGAGTGTTCAATAAACTCAAAGAAGGATGTAGCTTAAACCCTAAATCAGTTTCTACTTTTGTAGAGAAAAAGAAAGGTGAGAACTGTTTTTAGTAAATGAAGGAAAACTTAGTGAGAGGCCCAAAAATTTAAAAGAGAAAGTAGACTTTACACATGTCATGTTACTTGAACTTGTCCAAAAAAAAAGTGAACAACTTTCAATTCATTCTTTGTATTAAAATTGTATCAATTTCATAGAATTTATTTATATACCTTGGTAAGACTCTTGGAGACAACAATTTTTTTTTTCTATAAAGAGTTTAAATTAACTTATGCACTTAATTTGTGAAAAAAATAATTATTTATATGATTGTTAAAAGTTGTTATAGGTATTGAGAAGAAGTTCATCAAAATATATTCTTAAATAATTTGAAGTCATAATTTATACATTTAATTGTGTGTATGAGGAACTGATTTTATAGGTAAAATAAAGAAGCCCAAATAACCAGAAAAGGAGTGAGTTTTTAACATCAAATAACCCAGCCTTTGTTATTCATAAAAGTTGGTGATGTTTTACAGAACTAAAGCAAGTAATCAGTGGTTGGTTGACAAGAAATTACTTTAGAAATTTACAGTTAAATTAAACTTATTTCTTAAATTAGAATAAAAAATCATGACAAGAAGAAAAATATAAAACAAAAAACGCGCCAGGTAGGGGTCGAACCTACGACTTTCTGCTTAGGAAACAGACGCTCTATCCACTGAGCTACAGGCGCTTACATACTTGTTGCATCTTTTTATCTAATTGAACACATCCTTTTTTAACTAAATTATATTGAACTTTGTATTTTTGCTTTGAAAACAACAAATTAATTTCAAGATATCAAAATATCCAAAAAAAACTTTCGACTTATATAAATTCTTGGATAGTTCCCATATTCAAGATATGAATTATGATATAAACCTTATTTTTAAAATAATTTATTATAATAAATACTACACTAGAGATAAATAAAAAATAATAATTTAGTTTTTAAGCTTTATTTTTGTACGATTAAACTTATTTATAAGTATTATGTATGTATCTTAGATGTTGTAATTACACAACACTTACCATAGTCTGATAACCTATTAACTATAATGGAATAAACTATTATAAATATTATAATACTTAAACAAAGAGTTATTCGAAATTCTTACAAAAAAAAAGAGTCTTCTTTTGATTTAAAAAATATTATAAATCAAAATCTTTCATAAGTCCCAATTATAAATTATGTAACTCTTTCATGACTCAATTTATAATTGATGTCACACCAAAAATTATAATACATGCATATTCATAATATGATTGTACCTCAGCTCAAGATACTCAAATATCAAGATACTTGAAATTATTTTTAAGATATTCAAAGGTAATATAAATATATATGGAGTTGATTTTGAAATATTCAAAGTTTAATATAGTTTAATAATATTGTGTGTAATTGAGTTTGTTTCTAGTATTTAAAGGGCTCAAAAGAAGCCAATATATTATACAAAATATCATTGAATAATATTGTGTGTAATATCAAAAAAATAAATAAATAGGTCACATAGTGAAACTGTATTCATTAGATTGTGGGAAGATTAGTTTCAAATTATTATAATATATCACAATGTTTATTCATCTTTGATGCAATTAAAATACGTAGAATGTTACTATTCCTGACAGCAGTTTAAGAACTTACTAAGTTTGCTACTGATATAAATCGGAAGAATTAAGTATCTGTTATGAAATAAAGCGAATAACATAGAGAAGAAAGAATAATAGATAAGAGAGAAGAGAAAGAAACATTAGAGAATAGAGAATAGGGAGCAACTCATCTGTGTATTATTATTGATAGGAAGAGTCCTATTTATAGATACAATATGTAATCCATAAAGGAAACAAATCAACTTAGTTAATACAAATATTTACCATA
>Ga0214545_1006532_pt1 | contig 20247 bp, 11 predicted proteins | sample CNSS4metaG_FD_160064 | JGI IMG/M metagenome (GOLD analysis project Ga0214545, IMG submission 160064) | Root nodule microbial communities from cowpea collected in UCLA plant growth center, Los Angeles, California, USA - CNSS4 | ecosystem: Host-associated > Plants > Roots > Nodule | place: USA...
TATATATAAGATATTAAAATAATTATATTAAAAGAAAAATGTTTCTTTCTGTAAACTTAAAAAATTCCCTTTAATACAGAAAAGAAGACAATAAATATAATTTTATACTATCTTTTTTAAATCATGTTAACTACAAAAGTTATTATGTAAGGCTTTAGTTTTTTTATTTTTTAGTCCTACCATACTTTATCATTTTTAAGATTTTTTTTACAACTATTACTTGATATCCATACTGTAATTAATATTTTATTTAATTATAATATTCATAAGAAAAAATATTTTTTTATTCTTATTAACTCAAAAATTCATTTAAGATTAGATTTCATTTTGTAAATTTTATTCCTGTTAATATTTCCTAATAGGAAAGTGCTACAAGATACAGTACGGCACCGTCCTATAACTCATTACCAAAGAAATGGAGTGTTGAAGAATTGAAATCTGTGCTAGGTTGAGGTTTAATTAAGAAATTATTGGGTGTAGGTGCTGTGATGAGATTGGTTTTTAAATGCACTTAATTGTGGTTCGTAAGCGTCGCAGAGTGAACCACAAAGCCTGGGCGCAAGAAGAGTAGGGAAGTGTCGGCAAGGGTGAAAAAGTCACAAATATTACACAAATATATTCTCATAATAAAATGAGATACAATTAATACATTTTCTTATGAAAATGAAATACAAATAATACTATTTTATTTAGTGCATTACTTTTTTCTCCTCCTCGGCTACACAACCTTGTGTCTATGCTCCTCACCCTCTGCTATATATTCTTTTTTTTTTAGGAAAGTTATCAATCACTTACCAAAGAATTGCAATTCACGCCAAATACTATATTATGATTCAAGTAAGGCAGAAACTTGGACTGCTTCTTTACCACTTATATCATTCTCAAATAATCTTTAACTTTGGTGGGATAAAATAATTCTGGTGTTTCAATTTTCATGTGATGTTTAGTTTGTTCCTTCTGTGGTAGTGGACTTCGTCATTTTCTAATGATCACAAAGTTCTAAAATTCACAAATATACTTTATTGTGGTGTTCTTTATGGGAGTTTTTTTTGTGTTTTTCTCTGTAGAACATTACTCTATATTTAAAACAAAAAATTCAATATATTTTAAAATTTTAAAATAAGTGATCATTTATATATTTTGAAAACATTAAGAAAAATATATAAAAAAATTCAACTTTGACTTGGAGGAGGTAATTATTTATTTTAGCGTTACTGACACCATATAATATGAGTGAAGAAGTTTTACATTAGATAAAATAGACAAAGTTAAATACTATATAAAAATGAAGACCCATAATATCATTGTCTTAAGATTTTGGGGTAAAGGTGATCGATCTATAACATCATTGACTTAATGTTTTTGAGTTAAAATGGTGCCAAATATTTTATATGTGTAAAACTAATGTCATATAACCATATAAAAGTACAATCTTTCAATAACTATAACCATAACCAATATATAAACAAAACATATAAAAGAATATATAACCTAACACATAAAACTCAACCTGTTCACTACTTCACCGTCACTTTAGCTGGTTCAATCATTTAGGGCAATCGGAACACAATTTTGTGGCAAATCAATGCGATCCTTTGTTGAATTGTGGCACTTCAAATTGAAGTTTTTGTACAACAGTATTATATTACTAAATTAGTGCATACAGAAGAGATGAGTTGAGTAACGGGTGTTTTGTGAATATTAGTTGGAAATCGAAGTAGAAGTATAATTTGACAAGAAAGTAGAGAAAAGAGTAGTGTGCATATGATAAGTGTGGTTGGAAATTTGTGTAGGGTTGGAATGCAGAGTTCACTTTCAGTGCAGAGTCATTGCCGGTGAGCATTGATGGAATTTGAAATGGAATTTGTGTAGTTCTCTTGATGCAGCGAAACGACACACAGACCCCACTTGAAATAACTTCATTGCATGGTTGGGTCTTGAAGAAAGAAAGAAATAATTGATGGTCCTAAATAGTTACAGACCATTAGGATATTTGTATTACGTTTATAGAAGAGTATTATTGGAGAGATACAACACCAATGAGACCTAAACTCAACTACATAAAGTATTGATACCATTGTCAACCCAAAATCTTAATAAAATGGATTTTTATTCTTACATAATGTTCTACTTTCTTACTTTTAGTCAATATAAAACTTAGAATGACACTTAAATTCTTAATAATTTGTTGTTCGTAGCATGGAGAACGCTTTCTGTTAGGATGTGGACTTCTACACATCAAATTGCCACACATGCATAATTGTTGTTTACAACTTATCATCATCTGGCTCGATAGTAACGAAGCTTTTCCATAATTCTGGATAATAGATCCAGCATGGAATAAAGAAACAGTTTTGGATACTGTTTTTTATTTGGTACGAAAATTTTTCTGTAGTATTGTAGCTGCTACCTAATATCTGAATTTGCAGAAACTGAAGTCCGTTTATTACCCGACCGGCTACTTAAGATGATTAAAGTTGAAAGTGTAAGGGATTGTCCTGAATGTGAACAGGAGTGAAGGGTTCCATACTTTTGTGTTGTTCATTATATAACAAGAGTTAAAAAATATATAAATAGTATAATTAAATTATAAATAATTATTTTATCAATAGTTTTAATTTAATCATTTCATTGAAAAATATTCATTTATTATTTATTAATAATTGCTTTTATCTTTAAACTCTACATTCTTGTGTAGAAATGACAAGCGAGTGAATAAGTAAAATTTGACTATTTAATCTTTGTTTTTGAATTAGAAAATTACTTTTATTCTCATTTAGTAAAAAGTTTTCGTCACATTTTCATCAGAGAATTTGTATACTCGTATTTGTCACTACTTTATATGTTAATTAAATATGTTTTTCAAAAAAAATATAAATTACAACAAAAAGATGTTTGACATTACCAAGTATTCAATGTCATTGTGTTAAAGGACGGCAAAAAAAAAAGTTAATATAATTTTGTTATATAACTTGCTAAATAAATTAAAAATGTTTTTAGTGATTTAAAACAAAAGTAATGGGACGAATATGAAAATGAGACGAAGAGAATGTATACATACTTATCTCACCCTCATACCGAGCTGGGTATTATTCCTGCACTTAATCGATGTATAAATTTACAAATCATAACTACAAGATATTCAAATAATACTTGCTGATTTATTTGTCATCTTATTACTATGAAAGTAACAATTATATATACCGATCTACTTTAATAATTATTATATGTTTATTTTTTTATTGTTGATGTAATTATGTTAAATATTTAAAATAAAATTTTAGTTACAAAGATTGTTATAGATGAGTCATATATAAAGAATGAGATTAAAACATATAAAAATTCAAAGAAAAATTATACTTTGACTTCTATTTTCTGACTCTCATTTTTTACTTTATAACATGACTTAGAGTGAGTCATTGATTAATGTATCATTATATTTTTTTTTGGAAAAAATCAATAACTTAAATCACGTCAGAGAATAAAAGATGAAATTCAAAAAATGGAAGTGTTATAATATCATCGTTCCAAGCTCAAATTCTAGCTTACTTTTTCTTATCAAAACAACTTTTTTTTCTTTTTTTTTTCTTTGAACCAAACTTTGACTATTAAGATGAGTGATCTTTCGGTAGGTTCTAAGATAGGACTCACATGAAATACAATGAAGTATTTACGTTCATATTTATTTAAAAATAATAAATTTAGTTATTATCTTGTGAATATTTTATCGTAGGTCAAATATTTCACGAACAAACTATAGATATATTTTTCTCATAAAGATGAATTTATTTGTGATAACAATAAATAAATATATAGTTGTGAATGTTAGATGAAGGTCACTTTCAATGAAACTGTTTATAAAGATAAAAAGTTGAGTAACATTACTTAACAAATTTCATCATCAAAGTAAACGAAATAATTTAATTTATGTAAACCTCATTCATTTTAAACAACGATGGAAGAAAAGTAATAAATACAAAAATATCTTAAATATGAATGTTGAATAAGAGTGTCAAACTGAGTTAATACGAAACTCATATACATTAGTATATCACAAGTTAAAAATAAGTGAATTTAATTTACCTCACTTACTTTTACTCATTTTAAGTAAACCTTTTATTGAACCCATTTTAACAAGTTTAGCATAGAAATAAAGTTTTGTACAGAGCATTTAATCTTATGCAACATTGTGATATACTTTGTTGATGTATTGATTATTTTAGAAAGAAAAAATGGAAACAGTTTTTAAATGTTTCTTTTTGTTGCAGGTGTATCTTTTTTTATGATCATAATCAAGTGGGCGTGGGTTGCTTCGTATTTTGTTTTGTCTCAGAAAGTGGGTTGGCTCAGCCTTTAACATCTGATTGGACTACACACTAGGAGTGGAGAATCATTCATGGTACAAATTGGGCCATGTCATCTTTTCACAAACAAGAAAAAAAGGTTTCGAGTTTAGAAAGCCCAAATTTGTCAATATGTACAATCAACGTCTGAGCTTCATAACGTGTTTGAGTAAGTTCAGAAGAAAACATATTTTACCCACATCTACCATAAGTAAAAACTTAAACTCTCTGCATTTTAATCTAAATTGACATGATTAGGTGAAACAGTTGATAGCAGATGCAATAATAATTCAATGAACTTAAACCTTATAAAGTTAATTTATAAGAAGTTTTGTATAGTATGAATTAGTTGTATTTGTACTTGACGGAAGAACAAAAGTAGATAAAACGACAAGAGATGCGAGCGTGGGAAAGATGTTATTATGTAAGCATTGGTATGCGGCTGAAGGCTGGTTATTAGTCGCTAGCTTAGCAGTGTGAGTATGAAACACAGCAGAAGGGATGCATGTTCTGAATCATTCCATCAGATTTACCAAACCCCAACCAGAGAAAAGGAAGAATGATTGCCAGGATCTTATGTGATTGCATAATGATAGAGTGAAAAGATAATACCATAATGTTGAAGCCAGAGAGAGATTATGTTCTTTCTCTTTCTCACACTCAGACAGAAAGAGAGTAGAGTACTACCGTTGTATATGTATTCCATGGTGGGACTACTCCCCTGACATATACCACAGAACCAATGCTACACCTCAAACCAAAAACAACACACATAAAAACTAAAGTTAGGAATTAAAAACAGTGTACACATACATGCATGCAAGCATGTGTAAAATAAATGAAAAAAGAACAAAAATCTACAGCTGTAAATGCATGTCTTGTAGTGGGAGATTTTCCCTCACATCTGGTGAAAATTGGTGACCTTTTGCTGTTTATATATTCTACTTGTCTTATCCACTATCATGTATTTGGGGTTCTCAGTTCTCAGTCAGGGATGTAATTGTAATGTAATGTCTATGCTTCTCCCTTGCAGTTGCAGCAATTATTATACAATCTTTGGTTTCTTGTTTTGACAGAGGCTCGTCGACCAAAGGAGAGGTGTTTCCCTTTTCGGGGCTCCTCCTTTTCTTGCCCCTCTGAATTTTTCTCATTTGTCCTTCTATGTTCCATCACTTCAACATGAAAACGTCTTTTTAGCAATATATTTATTCCTCCCTCCTTCCACCCTGTCACTCACACACTCACTCACTCACTCACTCACTCACTTTCTGCTCTTTGCTTCATCCTCTCCAACCTTTCATTTCTCAATCACCTCTCTTCACTCTCTGCTCTTTATACACCACAATGGGACGTGATCATCACCATCTTATCCGTGCCCGAACACTCTCACTTGTTACCATTTCTCTTTGCTTTCTCATAATTTCAACTTGGACCCAGCTGGGACTTGTTACTGAAGGTAGATACATGCATTAGAAAAGTTTTCAAAGCTTCCAAATGGACACCAGTACCACCTGCAACTAACAATTTCTTATCTTTGTTCTAACAGGTAGAAAGACTCCCAAACAGAATGGATTTTATCAGGTACAACCCAGCTAGCTTACTTTTAAATTGGTTCTTCATTCTCTGCAAATTATTAGCACGACTGATTCATTACTGATCCCAAACATGGTGATTTGTGTAGACAGTACATGATGACAAAACAACGGTGAGGGCACAGATAGGCTCAAGACCACCAAGGTGTGAGAGAAGGTGCAGGTCTTGTGGACACTGTGAGGCCATTCAGGTACCTACAAATCCTCAAGCGCAGAATGGGAGGATCAACTCTTCAACTCTGTCAACAATTGCTTTTCCAGTGGGAGAAGGCGGGTCCAACTACAAGCCCATGAGTTGGAAGTGCAAATGTGGGAACCGTATTTTCAACCCCTGATTCCAATTGTTCCACAATTTAGTTGTTAGATAATCAAGGATGACAGCAACTAATTTACCAATTTTGTACATGAATATACATTTCTAAGTAATTCTTTTTGTTTTTTTAGTCTTTTGTTTTTACCTCTCAATGACCTCTCTCTGAGGTGAGCTTTTATTTTTCTATAGTAAATTGCCCTCATTTCCTTGCAGGAAATGTTTAGTTGTATCATTTTGCGGGTGCTATGGTTCGTTCAACATGTAAATTGCATTTTGCAAGTTGATTTAGCACTCACTTCTGCTTCTCAGAAGCAAATTCTGCGAGCCCAAAACTTAAAACTGAGTGCTAGTTTGCGTAGAGCAGCTTTTTTCTGTTCATTTTTGGGGTGACTATTTCTCTGTTTTGATTTCTTTTTTTTTTTTATATAGTGTGTGTGTATATATATATATATATATATATATATATATATATATATAAATATTGACATGGCTAACACGTTGGTAAACTTCCCAAATAATATGAGTGATTTTACGACAGTACAATAGTGAAGCTTGTAAAATTAATGGAAGGAACAACTTTCCTAACTAATATAACTGACATGCAAGTGATTTATAGATATATTACAGAAAATTTGATAACAAGTTAAAATGAAATTCCTTTTTGTTTTCCCTTGAGATTCCTGCACTAACATGAGGTCAAAGAATACAATCAATCTTTTCTAAGTTTTTAAAAAACAGCACCATGAACTGTGCTTTACTTTTTGTGTTCTTTCTATTGAGCAATCCTGTAGCACTCTCTAGACGGAGCCAAACTCTGCTACATGCAATATGAGAAAGCAACAAAAAGAAAAATTGACAACCTAACCTCTGATTGTACTCTTGATTTCCTTTTTCTTGTAATATTATTCCAAAACGTGAACAGACATTAATTGTTCACTGCTTGTCCTGAGCGAGTATTAGGTTGCTGTAAACTAGATTTCTCATAATACTGTGACCCACACACCACTGAATTGGAGTGATCAATCTATTCTGCAATTTTTCTAGAGCAAAAATTTAGAAATGATATCAAGCAGCTTCTGATATATGATTTTGTTTACTTAAATGAACAAAAGACAAACAAGACAATAAATAGAACTAAAATTAAGACATACTGCAATTCTAGTTAGCCTATCATCTAATCATACCAGTTAGAAAACTAAAATTTTGCTGAATATCTAAGTTCTAAAATAAGTAGTGATGTAACATGTTCAAAGTCGCACTTTGGTTATCACTCATGCTTGTAGAAAATGAAGATATATTATGAATGCATTGCCACTGTTTGACTCTACAGTGAATTGTAGTATTCGAGAATCAATATATATTGTGTGGTCAAACGATAATTGGCACTGATAACTAGCCACCGAAAGCAAGCAGAGAATGGTATGCAGGGCTAAAATTTTCCTAGTATCCTAAGAAATTGGCATAGTTTTTCCATTAATTGGTGGTAAACTGCTGAGTACATGAACAGAGGGAGATGGTTAGTTGGAATGAAATCCCATACTGTGATTTCTGTTCAAAATGACAACACAATAAGAAGTCACATGATGTAACACCCTTCCCATCTCGAACATGTTGATTGGTGCATCAATAGTTAGAAGGCACCAGATCAGATGCTGTTTTCAGTAAAGCAAACTCTGTGGAGTATTATATAAACTTCTTTCTATTTCCTAGTTATTTTGAGTCCTTTTCGTAGATGTCTAAAAAATACTCTTTCTATGTACTAGTTTTTTTCATGGCACTAGTAAAATCATTTTCTTTGCCTATGCAAATATAAACTGAAGTTTTAACAAAATTCGAACCAAACTGCGTATAACTTGCATTGTCTTGAACAGCAATACTGGTACATTTGTTGTTTGGACAATTCGTCTTATTTTACGAATATCCAGACACTACAATAATGGCTTCCACACTGTGGATTGAATAGATGATTGATGGATTTGCGCGACTGCGTTTGCATAAAAATAAGGTGCAACAGTAGTACCCTTCGAAAACCCATTTGTCGTGAAGTAAATTTAAACCCAATGCGTATAATTATTACTTCTATTTTCTATTCTGTGAGCATAACTTGTCGAAAACGAAGAACATGCATTGACCTCTTAATTTAAATGGTTATGCAACTTTCCAAAAGTTATGCGAGGTATAACCATAAATGGGTCCGAGTCTGAGACACAAAGAAACTAAATTTAATAACGGAAATTGATTTTATTAGTACCATTATTTCTTTGGTACTGATAGTAAGCCAAATGCTTTAACTTTCATTTAGTTTCCCGAATATTTGTAGCCATCACGTGTAGCATTTCTCGTTCAGAAGATGAGTGCAAATTTAATCATTCTACCCAATTGTAGCATATTAAATATCAGAACTCTGATTAATCATTACATTTATTGCATGCAGAGAAATGTTTCCTTAACAACAAGAGAAATTATTGCAAACTAGTTTTTGATTACAAAAAGCTGAGCGGAGGAAAATATGACTATAGAAAGAACAGAAGGTTTTGTGTTATTTGTTTAGTTGGAGACGTGAATTGAAAAAGCATAATTTTTTGAAGGTGAATAATGCAGATGAAGGAAAGGGAATTAAGCAAGGAAATCCATGAAGATATGGTGGTTATGGTATGTATAAAAAAGCAGGAAAAATGAAAGGGAATGTTGGTGCAAAGCAAAGGTCAAGACAGAGACAAGTGAAAAGGTTGGGTTGGGGACCACGATGAGAAAAGGAATAGTGATTCCGATTCCCCCATATATTACATAGATGACATGATATATAGAAGCCTTTTTCTCTCAAGTTTTTTGTGCTGTAAATATCAGCAACACGGTTTTGAAGATGGCCCATCCCTGTGGCGTGGACAAATAAAATGTACTGCATACATACACCAGTCATACTTTAGTTCCCATCTGATGCTGATGGAGCAGCAGCTGTGGTAAGTGATAAAGCACTCACATTCTCATTCTGATTCTTATTGTTATTTATTATTATTATTATTATTCTATTCTATAACGCCTTTGTCAGGATATATTCACCCAAAAATGCCACTTATCACACATCGTTTTTGGCATTAACCTAAATGCATTTTCAAGGATGACATGACTTGGCTCTTTTGTTTTGGTTTCGCCACCTTACAAGCTACTTTAACCACACTCAATTCTTACCGTTTACTTTAACCACACTCATGACACGTTAAGACAAAAATACCGACCTAAATTTTCGTGTACCTCGTAACTAAACATCATGTGCTCACCTTTGAAAGGCCCAACATAAATCTTGGTTCGCTGAGAAAGAATTGGGCCTCAAACCAAGCTGTAGAAAAAAGGAGACGGGAATCTCTTGCTGCACCTGGTGTAGGGTTAAAAAGGGAATAAAATTTTATGGGGTGCAGAATGCAATAAAGGGAGGTGCAGGAATAAGAAAAGGAGAGTTTTTTCTTCATTTATATTTCTTCCAATACCCCTCCTTCGTTATTAAATAGGCCACTTACAATGGAACACATAGGGAATTGCTATTTACATCCCCTTTCCTTCTTTTGAATGTCAAATTATCTCATTAACCTTAATGTCCTTTTTCTTTTTTTCAAATAGCTCCATTTATACATTCTCCTATTATAGTTTTAACGTTTACCCTTTATCACCCCTTCTTATAGTTTTTTCTTTCGTAATTGGGGATGAACAACAACGGTCCCCACTTTATCAGCATTGAGAAACAATTCACTCATCCCAAAGCTCCTTTCTCTCTTTTTTTTTCTTTTTTTAAAAATGAATAAATTTTATTTATTACAACAATTCCGAAACATACTTTACGAAAGTATCCTAATTGGAAACTATCTCAAAAGTTACTTTTTAGAACTATCTTTGCAAGGTATTTTTGGAATGACAAAAGTAATACAATATGTTTCGATTTTATGCACACAATCTAGCATTCAAACACATTTAAAATTCTATTTTCAAACGGTGGGATATTTTCAAATACAATTTTTTAAATATATTTTGGATAATGTAATTCAGAGGATATTTTTGAATTGAAAATATATTTCAAAATCCATATTTAAAAAAATATTTTTTAATACATTTAAAATTGTATAAATTGTATATTTTAGAAAATATTTTTGAATTCAAAAATATCTTTCAAATTGGACAATAAAAAAAAGGTGCAAAAAGAAAAAATAGAGAGGTACAGAAAGAAGCAGCATATGTAGATCTAGGTGAAATGAAACCATAGTCAGAGATGGCAAATAAACTCGTCCTCGTGGGTATTGTTCGAATCCGTCTCCGTTTTGACGGGAAATTCCCACATTGACTAGGTATGGGTATGGGTATGGGGAATCTCCGACTTTTTCAATTGGGTATGGGGTTGGGTATGGGGATGTACATATCCACGCCATATTACCCGTCCCCTTTAAATTATTAAAATATTCCTAATTTTGTCATTTGAATAACTTTTTTATTTCACTAAAAAAAGTTTGGTTATTTTTCAACCACTGAGTATATATGTTGATATTTGAAAATTTTTCTTAGATTTTTAGGATATTTTTCAACTTATCATACTCTTAATTATACATTTGTTTTCCTTTGTGCGATTTATTTCAATAGTCTCTCAAATTGTTTGTAAACATTTGTTAATTTTTTAATATTTTTATTTCTTGTTTATTTTCATTATGTAGAATACTATTTCGATATATTTTATCTATTTATTTTTTATTTTTTTAACTCATTTTCAATCATACTGTAATTTTTTAACTATAATTGTATAAAAAACTTTTATTTACTATAATATAAAAATTTAATGTAATTGTCATTAATATTTTTTTATCACCATCCAACATAATTGAAGTTCAAAAGATATAATATCTATGTTAAAATTTTATTATTATGATTATTATTTGTTCTTTGTATATCATTTTTATTAAGTAATGTATTATAACTTTTATTAGTGTATAAAACAGAGATTCATTAGAATTTAAAAGATTGAAGTAAACAAACATTTAAAATATATTTTAATTTGAATATTTGTTTTCCTTTTATATTTTCTTAAAAATATTTTTAAATTTTATCAATTAGGTTTCATTAATTTTTGCAAATTTAATAAATGTATTGGTTCTCATAAAATTTTATTTGGTATTATAATCTAAAATGTAAAAAAATATAATTTATTTTAAACTTTTATTATGATTATTATTTGTTCTTTGTATCATTTTGATCCAATGATGTATTATAACTTTTATTAGTGTATAAAAAAGAGATTCATTAGAATTTAAAAGATTGAAGTAAACAAATATTTAAAATATATTTTAATTTGAATATTTGTTTTTCGTTTATATTTAGAAAAAAATATTTTTGAATATTATCAACTAGGTTTCATTAATGTTTGTAAATTTAATAAATGTGTTGGTTCTCATAAAATTTTATTTGGTATTATAATCTAAAATCTAAACAATTATAATTTATTTTAAATTTTTTATTATGATTATTATTTATTCTTTGTATCATTTTAATCAAATGATGTATTATAACTTTTATTAGTGTACAAAAAAGAGATTTATTAAAATTTAAAAGATTGAAGTAAACAAACATTTAAAATATATTTTAATTTGAATTTTTGTTTTTCTTTTATATTTTTTAAAAAATATTTTTTAATTTTATCAATTATGTTCATAACATTTACAAAAATAATTATTTTAGTTCTCATGAAATTTTATTTAGTATTATAATATAAAATGTAAACAATTATAATTTATTTCAAAATATTTAATATTAAAGAAACAAAATATTTCAAAATTATAATTCATTCTAACATTTTATAATATTATGTTTCCTTTATCATAATTTTTTATTATTTTATAAAAATTAACTAAAATTAATATTGAAATAATAAGAAAATAAGTATGGATATGAGATTATTCACGAAACCATAGTTCCAACATACAGCCCTACGGAAGATAACGAACTCAAAGCTAGCTATCACAACCCTACTGCTAAAACACGTGGCAGTTACACTTAATATCATCCTATCTTCTAAATATACTCCTGACTCTTTTTTTTCTCCTTTTCTTTTCAATGTAAATCTTCCAAAATAATTTTAATTTTCCTCTTCTCATTTTGTGTTTTAATTAGACGTTTGAAACTTCGGACTCATGTTTCATTGCGAAAAATAGAGTACTCAAATAGCATTTATCGTTCAATTCCTCGCATTTCATCACAATCCCTCCAGAGTTGTTCACGGGTTGATTAAAGATGTGTTTTTATCATATTTGTAAACCAAGCTAATCAAAATAATTTGGACGGGTTTAAATTAATATTTCTATTAAATTCAAATAAAAAATTCAGTAGAGAAAATGTTTAGGTATGATTCATGGGTTTAAAAAAGTTACACATTTTTTAAATGTTAAGAGATAATTTTGTATTGTTTTCAAATTACATTTCGACCAAGACTTTTAAATAGTTGAAATGTAGTACAAGTATTCTGTTTTTCCATTATTTTTCAAATATTTATACCGTATAAGACTTTGTTTCTCTGTAGGTTTATTCAATTTTTAGAATTGAAATAGCAAATAGACGTATATTTTTAGATATTATATAAACTCATCTCAATATTTAACAAAAATTATTAACATAGGTACAAATATAAATATTAATTAGCTTTTTAAATTAAGCATAAAAAAATAAATATCTACACATTCAACCATTCTTATTCTCATACATGTCCAGAACTTAAATTATAAAGACTCTGTAATTTTGTATACCATTTCAAAATTTATACAATTATAATTCTCATTATTATTTGACATAAAAAATGTATTTCTTTTAAATTTAAAAATTATATATTTCATAAATATTTGAATGAATAGATAGACGTATGTAGATAAACCCATTATAGCGGAATCAAAACAAAACACAAATTTCGCTCACGAATAAATATGAACTTCAATGAATATACAATTTCCCCTACCTACAATACAACAATATGAATGCAAATCAACTTCTTATTTCTTAATCATTAAAGAAGTTTGGAATTAAAATTATTGCACTAGGAATATAAGTTTTTCTCTTATTATAATAAAATCCAAATATACCACTATTTACTCAACAAATAAAAAGGACTAAAAGAGTAAAAGACTGGCCAAATACAAAATGAACAAAAGAAAAATTGTCACAGCATCAATTAACAACCTGTGCACATTACAAAACCACTAAATATATATAAATAATAAATTAAAATTTCAAATATGCCATTAATTAAGCAGGTTCAACACAAAACCCTATATTCCGTCCAAACGTCAGAGGGTTTGATGGATTTATATAAACATTCCACAATTTGCAAAAAATGGTGTTTGAATGTTTGGATTGAGTTGATTTAGGTTTATAGTTACGTACCCATACTTTGAACACCTCCAACTCCCTCCTGTTTTCACCACCTCCCCATCCCTTCCCATTTCAATACCCTCTCGTTAGTGACAAGTTCTAGTCTCAAGCATTTTCTATTGAATGGGTAAAGTTGTGAACATTTGACTCCATATATAGTAATGAAAACTATGTGCATCTTCAACTCATCCTATCTTAGGGAGTGCTTCTTGTAATGTTAGCACCTCTTGAGTAGAAGAATCTTTAATTCTTTCAGTGAATGCATTTGAAATGTGTATTCAAATTTCAAGACTTGAAACGATATGAGCCCCATTGGACCAACCTTTATTGACATTACCAAGGCAAGGAAAGAGGTTCTGCCTCAATACTAGATAGTTTAATGCCCACAGTACAAACTAACAGAAAACATTAAAAAAAAAAACAAAAAAAAATGATACCTGCGATTGCTCCCCTAATCCACCACCCAAGAACAAAGATAGTGCTAAACTTGGCAGGTAATCCTTAAGCTGTGGGAGGGGAAAGCTAGGATGCGTTGGAGAAGTTCTTGTGATCATCTGAAACCATAATAACGCCGACATGGGAATTTGTCCATAAAGTACTAATACATGTTTTCCTTTTCATAAACACTAGTGGCAGGCTAAACTAACAATAATTGAAAATAATGGTGTATAAGTAGCTCTACCAGATAAACTTTTAATTGCAATGTAACCTCGAGATACAATATATTGCTAAATAATAAGAAATTTCTGAAAACCGGCAATTGCAACAGTGACAGTTATACTTGGAGTCCAATCACTGTTCCTTCCCCATCACCTGTACTGAAATGCAATTGGAAAGCTTAATGATCAGTGCTGCGCCCATTGAATATCCTTGATGTTGATCCCTTCCTTGACCATTTCATACAGCGGACTCATTTCCCTCAATTTCTCAACCTGCTGAACAGTGAGCTTCACTGCTCTGTCAATTTCAGCCTCGGTAGTGAACCTCCCAATTCCAAACCTAATAGAAGTGTGAGCCATGTCCTCCTCCACTCCCAACGCCCTCAAAACATACGAAGGCTCCAGGCTAGCACTAGTGCAGGCACTGCCACTGGACACAGCCACCTCCTTCAACCCCATGAGCAAACTCTCCCCTTCAACATACGCAAAAGACAAATTTAAATTCCCCACATAGCGCCTCTCCAAGCTCCCATTCACCACCACCCCATCAAGCTTCTCTCTAATCCCATTAAGGAGTCTTTGTTGCAAACTAGAAATCCTCTTCTCATCATACTCCATCTCGTTTTTAGCCACCTCGCACGCCGCACCCATGCCCACAACCAAAGGAGTGGGAACAGTACCACTCCGAATCCCCCTCTCTTGGCCACCTCCGTTCATCTGAGGCTCAACCCGAATCCTTGGCCTCCGACGTAGATACAAAGCCCCAACTCCCTTAGGACCATAAACCTTATGCCCACTCAACGACATCAAACTCACATTCCACTTATCCACATCAATCGGAATCTTCCCCAACGCCTGAGCCGCATCAGTGTGAAACGGCACATTAAACTCCTTGCAAATTCTACCAATTTCCTCCACCGGCTGAACTACTCCAATTTCATTGTTCACCGCCATCACCGAAACAAGCCCCGTATCGGGCCTAATCGCAGCCCTAAGCTTCTCCAAATCAATCAACCCGTCAGACTCAACCGGAAGATAGGTGACATCGAAACCTTCCTGCTGGAGGTGGCGGCAGGAATCGAGCACGCACTTGTGCTCCGTCTGGGTGGTTATCACGTGCCGTTTCTTGTCCTTGTAGAAATGCATGACGCCCTTGACGGAGATGTTGTTGGATTCTGTCGCACCGGAGGTGAAGATTATCTCCTTAGGGGACGCGCCTATGAGGGACGCCACCTGAGCGCGCGCGTGTTCCACGGCCTCGTCCGATTCCCAGCCGTAGAAGTGGGTGCGAGAGTGAGGGTTTCCAAAACGAGAGAGATAGAAAGGCAGCATGGCGTCAACTACACGCGGGTCCATCGGAGACGTTGCCTGGACGTCCAGATAGAGGGGTCTTCCGGAGATTCGAACGCCCTTCATAGTCATTCCCGAAGAGCTGTCCCCATCTTGTTCTGGCACCGCCGCCTCCACAGCCGTGGAGAGAAACTGGGGCCGAAGGATTTTGGCTGATTTTGTGAGGTGGTGACGGAGATTGGAAGCAATTAACTTAGAGGTCATTGGATCGGTGAGGTTTGTGGGATTATTAGTCCCACCTGCTACTGAGAAAATGAGGCAGAGAGAAGTAAGACAAGACCTAATTTTTGTTTCGATTATTTGATTTGATCGTTGGGGTTTCCAAATTGAAGATAACCATGAAGAAAGGGTTTTATCTCCCAACTCGTGGGTAATCCAACGGTGGAGAGTGAGTTGAGTGTAACCGACTTAGGTAATTTATGATACGATATCACATTTTGTAGATAGGGTTTTACACTGGACCCAATTCTCCTATTGGATGGCGTCGTTTTACATTTTCTCAACTTGACTTATTTCTATATAATTAAAACCAGAATTATGAAAATTATTAGAATAAAACAGCATTAGGGTGCTATAAACATGAGTCTCTAAGTTTAAATGTCATTGCAATTTGCAGTTTGAGCATAAAAAGTTGTTCTTCACAGCTAAAATCTGATTACCTGTTGGTAGGTAAGCGAGGAAGCTATCAAAGCCAGAATCATTGAAGTTTACTTCCAGAAAGAATGAAGCCTTAACCCAGTTTCGTCCTGGTAAAGTTACATGAATTTTTAAAAAATGGTTAATAACTTTTTCTTTAGATGTACTTTAGTAATATAATTATATTATATCTGGTATATATATATATATATATATATATATATATATATATATATATATATATATATATATATATATATATATATATATATATTAGTTAATGGTCAAGCATTGATTCTGTAAGTAATCAATTTATTAAATTTTATAATAATTTTAAAAATTGTATCAACAATTATTTTAAACTATATGTGGTGATATGTAGAAATTAACTCTTCTTCAACTTAATGAAAATAATGTGTTTAAAATCAGGGGAAAAAACAATTATATTTCTATAGACTTAAAAATGTTAATTCCAAAATCTTGTGATTATATAATGTAGAAACCAAGATAGATGAAAGTTTTAAACAGTAAAGTTAAAAAGTTAATATATATATATATATATATATATATATATATATATATATATATATATATATATATATATATTAAGTGATGGAGATGATTCTGAATTCAAGTAGAAAATATTTAAATTAAATTAAATTAACTGAATTGCTTAATTATGGTTTAGAGAAAAAATGCTTTTAATTAAATTAGTCCAAGCCGTTTGATTTGGGTTATAATCCAATAAAACCATAGATAGCACTATTTCAAATTCAATTTAATATTGAAATTTAGTTAAATAACACTCATATTCTATATAATTCAGTTTCATTATATTTTATTTTTAGAATAACAACAAATGTTTAAGTATAAAATTGTAATGTTAGTGTTTTTTTTTTTTTTACTTTTTAGGTAATTGTGTAAGAATTTGGATTTGGTATGCAAGTTATGCTAATGTTAATATGTATTTATTCTTAAAAAAAGTTATATCATTTATTTTTTATTTGAAAATTTAAACTTTTTCTTAAATATAAATGCTGCTTTTATTTTAATTTTGAAAATTCAGCTTTAATTTTTGTATGGTTTATTATTAAATATTAATTACAGGTTTAATTATTCCAATTATTAATTAAATTTAAATAAAATTAAAATTTATAATATTTTTTTTAGTGTACTAAAAACAAAATAGACTAATCCTGTTATAGTAAATCCACTATGTACTTTCTAAATTTCAACGCAACTGCAATTTTATTTTATTTTTACTTTGGTTTGCATAAACAAGTTATATATGGGTGAATTGTGTCAAATGACAATCGATAATTTTTTATTGACTTAGTGGGTTCGATGGATTATTTTATCTTTGATTTTAGAAAAAGTATGAGATTTTAAAAATTAAAAATATGTTAATTAATTTAATTTTAATTTTAAATTATATATATACTCTTAAGTTTACATACTAATTTAGTATTTAGTATTTTATAAAAAGAATTTATCATCACTTAAGTTTACATACTAATTTATTCTAAATCTGTGTAGATTATAATTAAGTAGGCCGAATAAAAAATAATCATTTTCAATTTAAGAAAGATTTCGTTAATTTATTTTATTTTATAAATCTTTAATATTGACCATCAGATCAAGCAGGTGCAGCTCATTGTACATGGTTATACATTGCTATTTTGTTCATTTAATTATTTAATTCGAAATAATTAATTTTAAAAAGTATATATTTAAAAATGGATAGAATATGTATCTTAAGATAAATAGAAAATTGTTTATTATAAAATAACTAAAAAAACAGATGAGCTATTTCCTTATCTCAAATTTCTTTGATAACAAAATACGAATATCTTTCTCTTTTTAATTTTTTGTCAGAAAAAAAAAAATCTCTTTTTATTACTATTTGCAAATCATTTGAATTAGAAGTTGATAAATTATTACCCAACATAATTTCCTGAAGAGTAGTAATTCATACTTCAATGATAATGTTTAGATTATTTTTAATCATGCTCCATGGATAAAACAGTGAGAACAAAATATTTATCCTTTTAGATGCTTTTTTTAAGTTAAATTGGAGTAATATTTTTTTTACCCTTTTCTACTTTTGTCATCTTTATTTTACAATTAGTGACAATGTGGTAGTGCTTACAAATATTATTAGTCTTCATCTCAACAGGTGTAGAGGGAAAGGAGTAATGTGAGGTCCATAAAAAAGTACAAAAATGATTTTTTGATAAATAAATTTTTGACAAAATTATTAGATAAAGTATTTTTTTACATTTTTATGAAATTTTAAAAAATAAAATAATAAAGTTTTAGGATTTTATTTTATCATTATTTATCAAAGTTTGTCAAAATATCATTTTTCTTAAAAAAAAAGTAATTGACATATTTAGATCATCTATACATAGGAATTCAAGATGTATAATGAAATGTGTCATTCAAATACGTGTTTTGCTTGCCATTTGTATTTGGATAGTTTATTTAACTCAACATTCTTATAAGAAAACAATATATTGCGAAGGAGAAGCTGCAAAGACAACAATGAGAATTTTAAGTTAGGAAGGAAAGATCGTCATCTTGATTTGGATCAATCTTCTACCATAGAAAGATATACACTACAACAAATTTGCATATTTGCAATTAAAGAATCCTTAACTAATCTTTAACTAATTCTTTGCAAAATGATGTAGTGAATGATTAACGATGAAACAGTGAGGACATTGAACCGTAGCTAAATGTTTTTTTATCCGGTTTGGGGTCTCAGTAGTTTTGAGAAAATTGTGATCTTTGGTTAAAAGTCTAAGATTTTATGAGATTGTGATGAATGAACTATGCATGATATATTATATTTTGTTATTTGTTTTAGTGATTATGCTTCTGTCTTAGTAGTGTTATTATAAATTAATATGTATATGAACGAAATATTAAAATAGTTATTTTGAGAGAGGAAATCCTACCATGAATTGATTTTGGTGTGGGGTGTATTGATGATAGCTACAAAGGTGAGATCATTTTAATTCTATTAATGATCGAAGTCAAATAGGCAACAATTACTAGTTGTAAGAGTTGAGGGAAATTCGTATCTAGAGTGATGGCATTAGTCATATTCCGAGGAGATATTGAATTTATCATGTCATGGTCAGTCGAGTTGGAAAAACTATCTACCCACAATATAAATATAGCTCTTGATAGTCAAGAGCGATTGAGCATTGACAGGTGCACAATCTCATAACACTAGTCAATACATTGGTCCTCCGAAGATCGAGTATGTAGTTCTTCATGCAGTGGCAGAGCATTAGTTTAGCAGGGAGGGGCTATGACCCCCCCAATATTTTTTAATTTTTTTTAAAACTATATATATTATTTTGAGATTTTTAAAAATTTTGAAATTAAAATTGTAGATAGTATATTTTAAAAATTGATAGAAATTAAATTATCTCTTTTTAGTTCTTTTATAAAATACAACATTTAATGTTAATAAATAATAAAACATAAAATCAAATTTAATAAAAAATAAAAATATTTAGGTTTAATTACTCTTTTGGTCTCTGTTTTCGTCTAAAAATTCAAATTTGGACTAAAAAATTGGAACTAAATTGAGACTAAAAAAACTGGAGGGCTAACTTGACATTGTTAGAAACACTAACCAAGTAATTAAACCAAACATTTATTAAGAATTTTTTTTTATTTTTTTCTGCCATTGCCTTCTTATTTTTTACAAAATTGTACTCATCTCTTACTCTCACTTTTTTTTTTGAAGAAGAAATGAAGTCAAACAGATAGTCATTATTTTTGTTCTCATTTCTCATTTGTTTCCTTCATTTCTCGAAGAAAAAAAAATGTAAGTCTTTCTTGTTTGACTTGATGATGAAATATTAGTTTAATAATTATTAAAATTATTTTTTATCTCATGAGCCTTTTGTATACTCATTTTTTATGATTATAGAAGCAAAAAACAA